>Ga0315284_10002136_pt1 | contig 28347 bp, 15 predicted proteins | sample YL17G09_16_MG_FD_203696 | JGI IMG/M metagenome (GOLD analysis project Ga0315284, IMG submission 203696) | Sediment microbial communities from Yellowstone Lake, YNP, Wyoming, USA - YL17G09_16 | ecosystem: Environmental > Aquatic > Freshwater > Lake > Sediment | place: USA: Wyoming | collected...
GGATGCCCGACCAAGGTTTCCGCGACCTCGTGGATTTGAACCCATTGAATATCTCCGGGAGGATCCACTTTTGTGTCTCTCATCTCCCTGCCCGTCTGGCTGAGATCTCCATAGAGAAACTCCCAGGTTCCGTCGACACTGCCCGGGATAAAAGAAGCGGGCGCCTTGATCTCTACTTCGACGCTCGGCCTCTCGACGGAGAAATTTGCCTGAGCCTGCAGCTTTTCTTTTTCGACCTCCGCAGAGAAGGTTACCTTCAGGTTTTCGCCCTTATCGACCCAGAAAAAATCCAGCTTTTCCTTTTCAAAATCGCCGTTTTCCAGCGGCTTCACTTCTCCTTTGTTGCGGGTGGCTTCAAATTTCTTGATGGTTTTTCCCTGGAGCGTCCATTTCGGGCTCTCAGCTTCTAGAGAATCCGGGACGACTTTTCCCCAGAGCTTGATCTTCTTCCCGGCGGTCTGCCGCTCGGGCTTCTTGGGGGCCGTGATATCGCGATAATCGTTGGCATTCTCGTCATACCAGTGGACCTCAAGCATCGGCACTCGGATATCCCAGGAGATCGTCCCGCCCGTTTCGCCGCCGATCAAGGATTTGAGGGCATCGAAAAACGGCTTGATCTCATCGGAGATCAGGTTCCGATTGCCCTTGAGGACGCCTTTGTCCTCGGGCTTGAACTTTCCTTCGATCTCGATCTCTTCGTTGACATCTTGTTTCTCATCGTACTTGTCCTCTTCCTCATGACGAATCACGCCGCCGATATCCATCAGAAACTTGTTTTTTCCCGTGAGCGGGACATCTTTGAGCATCACCTTGCCCGAGATCGTGTAAGTCTGTTTCAGGAGATCGAGGTAGAGCGTCATCGTTCCATCCGAAGGACTGAGCTTCTTGTTGGCGGAGCCTTCATATTTCGGGCTTCCCGATTCAATGACTCCCTTGTCGCCCTTCATCCCTGCCTTTCCGCCAAGGTTGTATTTATACTCTGCCGTCGCCTTGTCCAGCTCGTATATGCGGACGCGCTCGTTGGAGCGATTGATCTTGAAGACGACGTCGATTTTCAGCGATTCGTTGCCTTTGACGTCGGTCATATTCCCCCAGTCCACCGCCCCTTGACTGGCAAACCTGTGCTGCCTTTGGATCGTGATCGTGCCCGCCCGGATCCGGTCTTGGCCGGAAGCAAGGCCCGAAAAAAGCGTGGCCAGCAGCCCCAGGGAGGTCATCAAAATAGCAATACGCTTTCCGCCTGCGGTTCGATTTCCCGGATCCGACATCTCTTTCCCTCCGTATAAAAAAGCTCGAATGCTCATGAAAAAATTTATCACCTGCACCCTGGACTGTCAACTGAAATCAAACGTCCGTGAGTATCCAAAATTCCGTGATAAACCTTTGATGGGTGGCACGGATGCTGCCCCGTAGCGCCCGAAGCGCCTGAGTGGTGGGTGGGTGGGTCTTGCGCGAGGGCGTTAGGGGCACGTCCGTGACAGGTCCCATCTAACCTTGCTCGGAATTTGGGATGCTTCTCAAACGGCATGTGTCCGGGCGGAGGGAGCTTTCGACTATTGGATCTTCTTGGCGGTCAATTCGAAATCCTGCTGCCACAACACCAGGCCGGTCACGCTTCCCTGGTTATCCTTCAGGAATTGGATCCGGATAAAAGGGTCGATGGAGAAAAAGAGCGTCTCGCCCTCGACATAAAATTTTGTCAGCGCCTGACCGGTCGGCTGGACGACCAAATAATAATCCTGGTAGGCCACGTTGAGAACATAGTCCGGGTTGACTTCATACCTGCCGACATATTGCCGAACGATGGACGGATCGAGCCTGTAAAGAGGTTTTTCCTGGGGCTTGAAATGCGGCCACTCATAGGCGGCCGAAAGCGCCCGGAGAATTTCTTCGACGAGCAGCATGCCGTTGTCGCTGTTGGTCATGATTACGGCGCCCTGTCCCCTGACCGGGTAAAAGATGGCGTAGCAGACAAACCCGTCCGTTTTTCCGCGGATGTTGAAATTGATGTCGTCAACGGCGCCTTCCACGGAAAAACCAAAGGCAAAACTTTCCTTTTGGGGACTGAGCATGGCCCTGGCGGTGGCGGGGGCGAGGACTCTTGAGGAGGTATCCGTTGCCGCCTTCAGGAGCTCAAGAAAAAAAACGGCAAAATCAGAGGGGGTCGTCCAGAGGCCCTTGGCCGCCGTTCCAGGATAAAGACGCCAGCCGCCTTCGATGAGCCGGCCATCCCGCAGATGGCCCGATGCCGTCCTGGCCGGCCCTCCCGAGGGATGTTGAACATCGAACGTGCTGTTTGTCATGCCGAGCGGGGCGAAGACGATTTCTTTAGCCACGGCGGCAAAGGGCTTATTCTCGACATCCGTGAGAACCTGCTCGAGAACGATATACCCGGATTCTGAAGCGTGGGGTCGAGATCCCGGCTTGAAACCCGTCCAGACCGGGGCATTCTTAGCCGGCTTTTCGCCGCTCAGGACTTGCTGCAGGCTGGGAAACGGTTCTTGCCCCGAATACCCTTCGAAAATCCGGTCCGACAACCCTGAGCTGTGGGTCAGCAGTTGGCGCAACGTGATCTTGTTTTTGGACCCGGGAGCCGGCGGAGGAAACATCCAAGTCCGAAGGTAGGCGGCGACATCCGCATCGAGGTCGAGTGTCCCTTTTTCCACGAGGTACAGAGCCACGGCCGCGGCAATCGCCTGGCCGAAAGCCCCGCCCTGAAAAGGAAGGTCCGGCGTGACCAGCTCATGGGTTTGAACGTCGGCCACTCCATACGCTTTGGACCATTCGATCCCCTTTTTATCAATGACAGCCAAGCTGAGGCCGGGGACTTTATAAAACTGCATGCGCTCTTCCAGGCTGAGCTTTTCCGGCTTCTGGCCCTTGATGAAGACGCCCCGGAGCAGGCCGCCCTCCGTGGATTTGATCCTTTTCCGAGTGAGGGATTTCTGTGTATTGCAGCCGGTCAAGAGGAGAGCGAGAAGGATGGTCAGCCCAGCTATTTTCTCTTTGGAAGTGAGCCTTTTTAGCATTTTCTTAGCTCCCTTTTTTTGCAGCCGCTATCTCAACCTTCATTTATTTCAAGCGGACATTGTCGATTGTCAGGGCAAACTTGCCCGGGTCGTTGGAGGCGCCGATGAAAATGCCCATGATGTCGAAGCCCAGAACCCCGAATTCCTCGAAGGAGAACGCATACTCCTTCCATTCCGGCCCGACGGTGAAGGTTTTCGCGGCCGGGACAAATCCCATGCCCTGGGAAAAGATCATCACGGCAAACGTCTTTCCCTCGCCTTTGGCCCAAAAGCTGATCGCCTTCTTGAAAGAAATGTTGGCGGGGGACATCATGGTCTTTCCCGGAGAAAACAGGACTCCGCCCCACATAATCGCCGCTCCCGGGATAATCTCTCCGGTGATCTGCATCGCGCCTTTGCTTCCTTCGGCCCCTCCCCGCACCAATTGAAACTGGGCTTTAGACTTGCCGCCGGCAAAGGCGTCCGTCGAGCCCATCCAGCCCGCTCCGAAATTGGAGCCGATCTTTTCTCCCTCGAAATCGCTGATCCAGCCCGACTCAGAATATTCGGGGGCGGGGGCTTGCTTCATCTGTTCGACTTTTGCTTTGGCGCCGGCGACTTCCTCCCGCCAAGCCTCTCTGTTCACCCGAATTCCCTCTTTCCAGATGCCTTCGATCTTGCGGGTGGCCGTGATATCGACGCTGGGATCGCCGTTGACGAGAAGAAGGTCGGCCACGCACCCCTCTTTTATATGCCCGCGGCCCTGGATCTCGAACCTGTCCGCCGCGGCCGACGTCGCGGCTGTCAAAGCCTCGATGGGAGTCAGCCCGGCTTTCGTCATGAGGACAAGCTCTCGGTGTAGGCTCGCCCCGAAGAGCGTTCCAGGATTGGGAGAGTCGGTCCCGGCTATAATCGTGACGCCGGCGTCTTTGAGCAGACGGAGGGCCTTTTCCGCGGCCGCATAATTCGCTTCGCTTGTCTTGAAGGAATAGCTGCCTTTGAGGCTTTGAACATCATTCGGCTTCAGGTAAGGAACGAGATCGGCATCTTGAGCCATGCTGCCGGCATCGTACATCCCGGCCAAGGTCCGCAGAACGCTGAAGGTCGGGATCACGAAGGCCTTCTTGCTTGAGACCAGCTTTCCGAAACCTGGGTCAGAGGCGTTGTCGAAAAAGAGATGGGCCAGTCCGTCCACGCCCGCGTTCAGCGCGTCCTCGCAGTTTTTGAGCGACGCCGCGTGGATCACGGCGATCTTCCCTTTACTATGGGCGGCATCGATGAGCGCGGCGACGATATCATTGCTGAGCGTGGGCCTTGACAGGCCGTAGATCGTCCAGTCGTCCTGGATGATCTTGATGAAATCCGAGCCGTCGGCGACCCGGGCTTCGACAAAACCGGCCGCTTGGGCCGGACCGGTCAAGGTCGGGATGGCTAGCCCCATCTGCGTTCCGTGCCCGCCGGGCGCAGTGGCCAGGGTTCCGGCAGAGATCAGGTAGGCCATGTCCCGCGCTTTCCCCTCGGCCTGCGTCGTCTTGATGTCTTTCATGGTTTTGGCATCCATGAACATATCGACGACCGTCGTCACTCCGAAGACGAGAGCCTGTCTGAGTTGGTCCAGGCTCCAGACATGGACATGGGCATCGATCAGCCCGGGCAAGATCGTTTTCCCCGCCGCCTCGATGACTTCGGCGCCGGCTGGAATGACGACATTGGCCCCACAGGCAGCGATCTTGCCGCCGCTGATCAGGACGGTCCCGGCAGGGATGATTTTCGCCCCGTCAAAAATACGGACGTTTTTTATGGCCGTGACGTTCGCACCCCCCTGAGCTCCGAGGTGGACTAGGAGAGCCGCCATACATAAGAGCGCGAAAACGAGATTCAAAACGGGACATCGACAGATTTCATTTCGGACCTTCATGGCTAAAAACTCCTTCAGCACTAATCCAAACGCGATAAATTACATGACATCGCTCCGCCGGGCAGCGCTTAGGCCGTCCTAGAGCCCCCGTAGCGGAGGGGGGTCCCGTCGGCTTTTCCGACGGGGGGAACCGACGGAACTGGTTCCCCGGGGCCCGGGGGCTACGGACGGCCTAAGCCCTGCCCATACATTGTCATCCCATTTCGCTTGCATTAATTCTTCTTGATCCAGGCCGCGATGTCGATGATGACATACTCGGCCACGCTGCCGTGGATTTGGACATATTCGTTGGGCGTCGGCATCCCTTGGCCCTCAAAGAAGAGGTGGTTCAGCTTGGGATAGAGCTTGAAGGCTGCATTTTCTCTCGGACGGAGCGCCTTTTTCCAGTTTTCGAAATCCTCGGTCGTCACTTGATAATCGCGGCTCCCCTGCAAGACAAGGACCGGCCGGCTTATTTTCAAGGCCGCCACGGCCGGATCATATCCGCGAAGGTCAAGCCAGTATTTTGGCGAAGCGTTCAAGATCTTCATTTCGGAAGCGGCATCGGCCTCCTTGAGCGCCTTGATTTTCTCGCCCTGGGCCTTGGCCTCGTCGATCTGCTTTTTATCCTCTTCGGAGATGGCGCCGTCGAGGCTGACGAGGTAGCTGATCTGTTTGACATAGGCATCCTCCAGCGGCCGGGTCAATCCGGCCATGATGATGAACCCGGCGATGCCCAGGTCCTGGCCGGCCTCAGCGATCCGAGGGATGAGCATGCCGCCCAGGCTATGGCCAAGGACAAAAATCCGCTTCGTGTCGATCCCGGCCGTGGCCTGGAGGAGCCGGACGGCATCCACCGCGTCGTCTACAGACTCTTCCTTGACCGTGAACGAAACGGCGATCGTCTTATCCACCATGATCTTCGGCCCGTAGACCCTCGTCCTTTTTTCGTAGCGGAGGACGGCGATATTGTGCGAAGCCAGCCCCCAGGCGATGTCTTTGAAGGGCTTGTTGGGGCCGATCGTTTCATCCCGGTCGTTGGGGCCCGAGCCGTGGACAAGCACGAGCGCCGGAAACGGCCCCTCTCCTTTGGGAATGGTCAGCGTTCCCGGGAGCTGCCAGTCGTCGCTGCCGATCACGATCTCTTTCTCCTCGAAGAAATCGGGATTGGCGTATTGGGGGGGCTCGTACTTGGCCGGCGGAAGGGAAGGGATAAACTGAAAGCCGGCGATCTTTTTATTCTTGTCGAACACCACCCGGGCATCCATAGTGACTTTCTCGAATTCGCACGTCACCAGGGCGATAGAATAGGGCCCCAGCTCCTCGCGCCTGGCCGCCGCCTGCTTTTTAAAAGCGCCGAACATACCCGGAACCTGTTTCCAGAATTCCGCCAATTTATCCGGGCCCGAAACCCTCATCATCGTCTGGTCAAAATCCCGGACCGCCGTCTGAAAGTCATTGTTGTTCAAGGCCTCCAGGAACTGCCGGGCTTTGAGGATGAGCTCGTCCTCGGGCGGAGCGTTCTGCATCCGTGCCTGGGCCGCAGCCAGTCCAAAAATCAGCAAGGATGAAAAGACGCCGATGATCTTCTTCATCAGGACATTCTCCTTGGAAAAGCCGTCCCTTATTTTAATTCCAAAGCCCCCGTCGATTCAAACTAAAAGGACGCACTGTAAGCATTTTCATTTGCGCGATCTTCTATCGGTGTCGGTATCGCCCCCGAAGCCCCCGTAGCGGAGGGGGGCCCCGGCGGCTTTTCGACGGGGGGAACCGACGGGACTGGCTCCCCAGGGGGCGGGGGGCGATTCCGGCACCGATAGAAGATCACATAATTGGATGCTTCCAAATTCACTTCGACGTTGGTGATCGAGCCAATGAAGGATAGGCCGTCGAAGGCTTTCCCTCGGATCCGAAAATTCTAGGAATCTTTGCGGCGTAGAAAATCGAAGAGCAGGACGAGGTTGACGCCTGAGGACACGATGAACAGGATATAAAAGCCGAGGTCCATCCTGTTGAAAACGCCCAGCAGCAGCATCAAGAAGATCATCCAGGACCGGTTCTCCCCCGCATTCCCTTTGGCCAAGTCTCGGCGATAGCTCTTGATCAAATAAAAGAGGCAGATCTGCAGGAAATAGAGCGCGACCGTGATGAAACCGAGGATGAGAAGGTCGAGCCGGCCGCTATAAAAAAAATAGCCGAGGGTGTAGCCCATCATCAAAAAAAATTCGCCGACCCTGTCCAGGACCAGGTCCAGATAAGCGCCGTATTCGCTCCTTTGGTCCCGAGCCCGGGCCAGCATGCCATCGGCGCAGTCGACGATGGAAGACACCTGGGCCAGGATACCGCCGAAGGCAAACAGGAGGGGCCGGCCTTTGAAGAAACAGAAAGCGCCGGTTAAGCTGATGATGAACGATGCCAGCGACAGTTGGTTGGGAGTGACTCCGGTCTTGAAAACGGCCCGGACGATGAGAGCGGCCAGCGGCCGATTGAGATATTTATTCAGCCCAAAGAACTTCAGGGAATAATCATCGTCCCTTTTCCGGGCCGATTTTTCATAATCGAACTCAGCCGCAGAGCTTTGGAAAGACTTCTCGTGTCGCATACAAAAAATCCTCGACGGTATCTATTTCCACCCAAGGCCTGTGATCTGTCAAGAAAATGCCGAAAGACCGGCCATCCCCGGCCGATCGCTGGCAGATCGTCTCAACGCCTTTCTCGAAGAAATGATGGTTTTCTCCCCTTCTCTCCAGGTCGTCATAGATGCGGGACAATTCCCGGATGAGGCCCCGGCTGATCTTATAAAGCCCGATCGCTTCGCCCAGGCTTTGCCTGGGATCGACTTCCTTGCTGATTTTTTCCACCCGGCAGTCGGCGGCCTTGACCTTGATCTCCTCCGCGTCGAGGGGGATATCGGGATCCACGGCAATACAATTCCCGGCCGGGTGCTTGAGGAGTCCTTCGAGAATCGCCCGGTCGAAGAGGACATCCCCGTTGATCAGGATGAAGTCCGCATCCATCTTCTTAAGGGCTAAGTTCAGGGAGTACGCCGTGTTCGTGACGGCATATTTTTCGTTGAAAACAAAGGAGACGCGTTGATAGTCTTTTTCTTTGACCAGGGTTTCGACGGCATCTGTTTTGTAGCCCGTGACCAGGACGACATCCAGGATGCCCGCGGATTTCAGGTTCTCCAGGCAGCATTCCAGAACCGTTTTTTCACCGAACCGCAGAAGGCACTTCGGCCCGTCTTTGGTCAAGGGAAACAGCCTACCTCCGCGGCCCGCGCACAAAACGACTGCCTTCATGGTTTCCATGGATTCGTATGGCTAATAAAAAAAGGTATTATGGTATTTTTTCCGATAAAAGTAAATTTATAATCTGCGGTCTTGGCGGCCGGATTACATCTTCCAAGTGCCGGACACGATCAGGTTCGTTCCGGTCACGGCCTCCGCATCTTCGGAGGCTAAAAATAAGACGGCCTTCGCCACACCAAAGGGCGTGCCCAGGGCGCTCGATTCGAACCTGCCGCCCAAGGGAAGACGGCCCCCTTGGATCAGGCCCGGAGAGACCATGTTGACGGTGATTCCCGACGCCGCTTCGGCTTTGGCCGCCGTCCGCGTCAAGATCAGCAGCCCGGTCTTGGCCGCCGCATAGGGCGTGATGTTCGGAAAAGCCCCGAGCTGCTCGGCCCGGCCGTAGCCGATGTTGATGACCCGGCCCCATTTCCTCTTTCTCATCCCGGCCACGGCCGCTTTCAAGCAGAAAAACGCGCTGTGAAGGTTTCCGCGCAGGATGAGATCCCAATCCGGGCCGGTCAGCTTTTCCCAGGGTTTTAGGAGAAACGGCCCGAAACAATTGACCAAGATATCGATTCTCCCGAAGCGTCCTTCGACGTTCCGGACGAGGCCCACGGCCTGTTTCTCTCTGGTGAGATCGGCGCGGAAGGCGAAACAGGCTTTGCCTTTCAGCCGGATCAGCCGAACCACCTCCGCCGCCGCGGCCTTGTTCCGATGATAATGAACGGCCACTCCGCCGGCGATATCGGCCAGCCGGAGGGCGATCTCCCGGCCGATGCCCCGGCTGGAGCCCGTGACCAACGCCACTTTTTCTGTTTTCATTCTATTGCCCGGATTATCTTGTTTTATTCTATCATAGATCCCAAAATTGCCGATAGGGGCTAATCATCAGACAAAAGTTCAGAGCATTCCATTAAATTGAATGGGGACACTGACTCCCGACGGGTGGCGTGGTTCGGGGGCCCCCCAGCCACCCATCGGGTATCGGAGCTATCTTTAAATTTAACTGAGCGCTCTGAATTTTTGGCGAATTAGTAGGTCCATCGGCAATTTCGGATTTCAAGGAGGCATTGGCATCGCCCCTGAGGCCCCCTAGAGGAGGGGGGCCCCGTAATCGGGGACACACACCGTGTGTGTCCCCGATTCCGGGGGGAACCGACGGGACTGGTTCCCCAGGGGGCGAGGGGCGATGCCAACGCCTCTTTGAAATCACGCAAACGGAGATGTTTTCTCGCAGTTGCTCCTGTTTGATTTCAACTTTTGCCTGTGTTATAAGTTATTCGTTTCGACGCAATTCGGTTGAGATCAATTCAACGTCCGAGGCGATTCGATGGCTAAAGAAATGACAAAAATCATGGTCACCGGCTCGGCCGGCCAGATCGGCACGGAGCTCATCAAAGCCCTGCGGAAAAAACACGGCGCCCTAAGCGTCCTGGCCACGGACATCCAGCCGCCGGCGATCACCGACCTTCCAGAATCCGGGCCCTTTGAATTCCTGGATGTCACAAAGAAAGAAAACATCGAGGCCATCGTCCAGAAATACCGTATCGATACGATTTTCCACATGGCGGCCATTCTTTCGGCCACCGGAGAAAAAAAGCCGCGCCTGGCCTGGGACGTGAACATGACCGGGACCTATAACATCCTGGAGGCCGCCCGCGAACATGGGATGACCCGGGTCTTTATCCCGAGCTCGATCGCGGTTTTCGGTCCGGAGACGCCGCGGGAGCACACTCCCCAGGAGACCATCCTCCGGCCGAAAACGATGTATGGCGTGACCAAAGTCGCCGGCGAGCTGCTCGGCAATTACTATGCAGAGCGCTTCGGCCTGGACGTGAGAGGCTGCCGTTTTCCGGGAATCATCAGCCATGAAGCCCTGCCCGGCGGCGGCACGACGGATTATGCCGTGGCCATCTTCTACGAGGCCGTAAAAAATAAAAAATACTCGTGTTTTCTCAAGGAGGACACGCGGCTGCCGATGATGTACATGCCGGACTGCCTGAAAGCGATCTTCGACCTCATGGAAGCCGACTCTTCCCGGCTCAAGCACCACGCCGATTTCAACGTGGCCGCCATGAGCTTCACGCCCGGCGAGCTGGCCGCCGAAATCAAAAAGCACATTCCCGAGTTTGCCTGCGAATACAAGCCTGATTTCCGGCAGACCATCGCAGAAACCTGGCCGATGACCATCGACGATTCCGCGGCGAAAATGGAATGGCGCTGGCAGCCCGACTACGACCTGGCCGTCATGACCAAGGACATGCTCAGCGTGCTCTCCGTGCGCTGGGCCGAAGGCCGGCTCAACTATTGATCTCCTCTTCGCCCGCCGGATCAAAAGGGCACGGCGTTATTTCGTAAAGACGTTTTTTAAAAAAAGGGGGCTTTATCTCCAAGTGATGGGCTGGGCCAGGTCGGCCACGACGGTCAGGGCGATCTTTGTCACGGACGTGGCAAAATCCATGTTTAAGGTATCGAACGTGTCCGCGGTTTTATGGTAATACGGATTTTTCAGTCCATAATCCTCAATGCCCAGCATGGCACTGTAGCCCTGGTCCCAGAAGGGGGCATGATCGCTGGATCTCATGGAGGAGTTGAGCGCCTTGAGGATATCCAGCGGCCCATAGAGCTTGCCCATGATGATATTCCTGTTGGCCAGCCACTCGGATGTCTGGTTGACGAAGACATTTAAGTCTTCAGGCATCAGGTCCGCATAGGCGATCATGTCCAGGTTGACCACGCCGATGATCATCTCTTGCCTGCCTTTGGCTGCCTGGGCGTAGTACTTGCTTCCGTAGAGTCCCCATTCTTCGGCCGAAAAACAGATGAACTTGATAGTGTAATCGAAGGTGGTGTTGGCCAGGACGCGGGCGATTTCCATGACCGCCGCCGTCCCGCTGGCGTTGTCGTCTGCTCCGGGCGCGAGGGTGGTGGGCTGATTGCTCGTGGAATCGTAATGGGCGCAGATGATGATCACGCGTAGAGGATGGGTCTTGCCGGGAAGCGTGGCCACGATATTTCTCGAGGTTCTCGTCGTGGCGAACGTGAACGGCTCATATTCGCAGTGCAGGCCGAGATGGGCGAAAAAGTTGTAGAGAAAGGTCCCGGCCGCTTCGCAGTTTTCCGTCGAGGCGTACCGCGTTTGGAATGACTGCAGGCTCAAGATGTTGCTGCTCAGGTTGGCTTTAGCAACCTGGCCGGCCAAAACAGGAAGGAGCGGGTTGACGAAGGGCGCTCGCGGAAATTGTCCGCCGCCGGAGAACCGTGGCTGGAGGATTCCCGACTCAAGCTTCAGCGGGATATTGGTCTCGAACGATAGCCATTCGATCTCAAATTCCGCGGGAAGAATCTCTCTCGCCTCATCAGCACCGGACCAGAACAGGCAATTATGATCGTCCAGAGGAACGGCTTGGCCATATTTCTCTAAGAGCTTGGCCTGGCCCGGCTCAGGCGTAGAGACAATAAAATATTTTTTGCCATAAGGATTCCTGTCCAGCACATGGCAGGGAATTCCTTTCCGGGTGAGCGTAGAGAGCGCCTCCTCGTCCATCTCGGCGATCCAAAACTGCCGGAGCTCTTCCAGGCCCTTGATCCCGCGAACAATTCCCTTTGGAAAATTGTCTCCCGGCCGTTTATCGAGCTTGACCAGGGCCGTGTCAGAAAATTGAGGCGTCGAATAAAATAGGGCGGGCAGGACGCACAGAAAAATTGCGATTTTCCAGTAAGAAATTCGTCGGGGGTTCATGATGTCCATCCTCTCGTCATCAAGAAAAAAGTAACAGAAACACACCGGCAATGCAAGCCGAAAAAAGCTATTGGAAAGCATCTGCGTTTGTAAGGTTTTCTACCGGTGCCGGAATCGCCACCTGGGAAATCGGGGACACACACCGTGTGTGTCCCCGATTCCTTCCCCTGAGGCCCCCATAGCGGAGGGGGGCCCCGGACACTCTTGGAGGAGGACCCTTTTACAGGTTCCCCCTCCAACGGGCGGCGGGAATACCCGCCGGCCCTGCCACCCCTCCAAGGAGCATCTGGCGATGAATTCATGGGAGGATGCTCCTTGGAAAGGAGGCAGAGAGCGAAGCGATCGTTGGAGGGAAACCCTGAATAAGGGTTTCTCTCCAAGAGTATCCGACGGGACTGGTTCCCCAGGGGGCTCAGGGGTAATGGCAATGCCTCCTTGAAATCACTTTTTTAGAGATACTCCTAAGCCATTGTCTTCGGCGGGCCGGTCGACTACAATTACTGAGAGGGAGGAATACCATGCAAAAACGGATTTCCACTTTTTTGATTGCCCTTGTCACTATTCCATGCCTTTGGGCCGGGGAAAAAATCCGGCCGGTCCATACCTACTCCATCGTTGCCTTCGATAAAAGCACCGGCGAATTGGGCGTAGCGGTCCAATCCCACTGGTTCTCTGTCGGCTCGGTCGTCCCCTGGGTCGAAGCGGGCGTCGGGGCCGTCGCTACCCAGTCCTTTGTCGAACCCTCATACGGCCCGCTCGGACTCGAGCTGATGCGTGCCGGAAAAAGCGCCGAGGATTCCTTGGCCGCGCTCCTCAAAGCCGATAAAAACGAGGCCTCACGCCAGGTGGGCATGGTGGATGCAAGAGGAAAAGCGGTCGCCCACACGGGAAAAAACTGCATCCCTGAAGCCGGGCATTTTATCGGGGACGGATTCTCCTGCCAGGCCAACCTCATGCTCAAAAACACAGTTTGGAAAGCCATGGCCCGCGCTTTTGAGACGACCAAGGGAGAGCTGGTGGACCGGCTGCTGGCCGCCCTCGAAGCGGCGGAACAGGAAGGCGGCGATATCCGGGGAAAACAATCGGCGGCCGTCATCGTGGTCAAGGGAAAAAGCTCGGGGGTCTGGTGGAAAGACAGGATCTATGATCTAAGGATCGAAGACCATCCGAACCCGGTCCCGGAGCTCAAGCGGCTGATCAGACTCAATAAAGCTTACAACCACATGAACAAAGGCGACGAGTTCCTGACCGAAAACAAGGTCGCCGAAGCCGTCAAAGAATACACGAAAGGAATGGAGATTTACCCAGACAATCCCGAGATGATTTTCTGGCCGGCCGTGACCATGGCCTCGTCGGGCAAAGTGGAGGAAAGCCTGCCCCTTTTTAGGAAGGTCTTTGCCATGGACCCTAACTGGACCGTTCTGCTGCCGCGTCTTCCGAAGGTGGGACAGTTCCCCGATGATAAGAAGCTAATCCGGAAGATATTGGCTCTCGCCCCCAAAAAAAAATAAGTCCTTCCCTAAAGGAGGCCGTATTTTTTGAGATAGGCGATCTGTTCCCGGACATAGGTTTCCGAGAAGGGATAATTGTATCCGCCCAGGATATAGATCTCGCCCGACCGCCCCTTCTCGACGGCCGCGACGAGCCCCCTGGCCACGTCTTCGACATCGGCGACATAAGTCCCCTCCCGGCATATTAGCGAAAATCTTGCGGGCCGCAAAATTCATGGCAGCTCCAAGTCTTTCAAGGGGCTCAGAGCTTCAGCCTGGCGATCAGCGCACCCAAGTAGCGGGATTTCATCTGTCGGCTGGCCATGGCCTGGTTGAGCGGCGGAAGCTTGAGGATGACGCCCAGTATGGCGGCCATGGCCCTGTGGCTTGTCAGGGCTTGGTTGTCAAAAATGAGGTTCTGGAGCTTTCCCCTTTCGATGGCCATTAGGACGGCTTTATGGGTCGAGTTGAGCGGTGTGATGACCCGCTCGGGTCTCGACCTCAACCGGAGGCTTTTCGGTTTGCAGACGCGAACACAGACGGCGCAGCCTAGGCAGACGGCCTCGTTGAGCTTGGCCTTTTTCTTTTTCGGATAGCGGGGATCGTTGGCGGAAACCAGGCTCATGGCTTCGACGGGGCAGACCGCAGCGCATTCGCCGCAGCCGTTGCAGGTCAGATCATCGATCTCCGGAATGAAATTGGTCGTGTGGACAGGGCGGAGGATGCCGAACTTGCGCGCGGCGATCAGGGCTTCGCAACAGCAGCCGCAGCAGTTGCAGATGAAGCTGACCCGTTTTTGAATATTTTCGCCGAACTGGACGAGGTTGTGCTCATAGGCCTGCTGGAGAAAATCCAATCCTTCGGAGTCGTCGACGGAACGGGCAAAGCCGTGTTTGATGAGCGAGGCTGCCGTGGTATTAAAGGTCATGCAGATGTCAAGCGGCGCCTGGCAGGCTCGGCCGACGTGCTGCATCTTATGCCGGCAGTAGCAGATGCCGATGCCGCGGTGTGAAGCGGTTTTGATGACTTCGCCGGCCCGCTCATAATTCAGAACATGAAGGGCGTTCTCGTTCGAAAGGACGGGCTCGTGGACGAAGACCCTGCCCAGCTGGGTCTCGCCCTGGACGAACAGGGCCTTGATGAAGTCTTCCTCGACGGTGATATATTGATAGAAGAGCTCGGCCAGGAGTTTCTGGTCGACGTCCCCTCGCAGGCGCATCATGGAAAATTCAAAGAACCCGGCCATGGGCGGCGGCAGAGCGTAATACTGGCGTTTCCTGCCCGCGATATCGATAAGAATCGCGCGGCCGGCCAGGGTATCCAGGATTTTATGGGCCTCGGCTTCTTTCATCTTCCAGGCGCGGGCGGCCGTCCGCAGGCTGAACGGTTTGATCGGCAGAAGGGCCACGAGCGAAGCTTCTTTTTCGCTGAAGAGCAGCCCGAGGATTTTATAGAGGATTTCGGAGGGCGGCGCCCCCTGGGGATGTTTATTGAGTCTCTTGATCAGCTGATCGTAGCCTGATCTCGCCGTTGCATGGGCCATCTGGACCTCATTCTAGAAAACAAAGATTGATTTGTCCAATGATAATTTCTATAATCGGGGCTTCTGCCGAGAGCGATTGATGGCCGATCAGAACGGAAGAAAGCCGCTGGAGTTGAGCCGGGAGCTCGGGCTCATCGCCGCCATCGCCTGCGGCGTCGGGTCGATCATCGGCTCCGGCATCTTCAAGAAACCGGGGCTCATGGCCTCGCAGCTGGGGTCGCCGCAACTCCTGATCCTGGTCTGGGTCGTGGCCGGGATCATGACCCTCTTCGGCGCCCTGAGCATCGCCGAAATTTCGGGCATGTTCCAGGACCCGGGCGGCCAGTACATCTATTTTAACAAGGGTTTCAACAATTTCGTCGGGTATCTTTACGGCTGGGCCGTCTTCATCGTCATCCAAACCGGATCGATCGCCGCGATCGCCTACGTCTTCTCGGATTCGATGGGGTATTTCGTTAAATTTCCCAGGTTGCCTGCGGCCTGGGAAGATTTTTCCATCCCCATTCCTTTTATCGGAAGCATGACGCCTTTTAGATATATCGGGCTTAAGCTTTGCACCATTGCCCTTATCGTTTTTCTCACATCCATCAATTACCTCGGCGTCAAGTTCGGAAGCGCCATCCAGGTCATATTCTCAACCCTCAAAGTGCTGGTCATCGCAGCCATCGTCGTCTTGGCCTTCACTCTGGGCCATGGGAGCTTCGGCAACTTTGTCCAATCCGCTGCCGTCGGCGGCGCCGCTTCGGGTTCAGTCTTTCTGATGTTCATCATGGCCATGGCCGGCGCCTTCTGGGCCTATGATGCCTGGATCAACGTCACCTATATGTCGGGCGAAATAAAAAACGTCCAGAAAAACCTGCCCAGGGCTATGGCCATAACCGTCCTGATCGTCATCGTCGTCTATGTCCTGGTGAATCTGGCCTACATCTACATCATTCCCGTCGGAGATATGGCCCAAAAATACAGGCAGGCGGAAGCCAGCGGGGGGAACTATCTTGTGGCCATCGATGTGGCCAACAACTTTTTGGGGAATTGGGGCGGCGCGCTGATTGCCGTGGCCATCATGATCTCCACCTTCGGGGCCGTGAACGGGACGACCATGATGTCGGCCAGAGTCTATTTTGCCATGGCCAGGGAAAGACTTTTTTTCAGGAAGCTCGGCAATGTCCACCCTCGGTACAGGACGCCCGGGAATTCACTCGTTGTCCAGGGCTTATGGGCATCGGTGCTGGTGCTCAGCGGAACGTTTGACCAGCTCACGGACATGCTGATCTTCGTCAGTTGGATATTTTATGCGCTGGCCGCCGCCAGCGTCTTCACCTTGCGAAGAAGAATGGCTGACGTGCCCCGGCCTTATAAAGTCTGGGGCTATCCGTACACCCCCATCATTTTTATATTTTTTGCCTCGGTCTATATCGTCTTCACGCTTTACACCGACATCATCAACTTCACGACCCATAAAGTCCCCTTGATCAATTCATTGATGGGATTGCTCTGGGTGGCCATCGGGATCCCCGGATATATTTACTGGAGCCTGAAAAAGAGGAAAGCTGATCGTTAGAAGATTTTGTTGATACTGATGCCCTGATAGTACTTCTTCAATATCTCTTCGCAGGTGGCGCCCTTCTGGGCCATGCGGAAGGCGCCGACCTGGCACAGGCCCACGCCGTGCCCCCAGCCTTTTCCGGTGAAGATAAAATGGGTGGTCTTCCCTTCTTGGTCTTGCTGCCGGTCGATGACAAACAGGTTGTCTCTCAAACCCAGCGCCTGACGGATCTTCAGGCCGGTCACGCCCACCTGGCCCTCCCGTCCGATGACAGACATGTCGATGACGCGCTTGGATACGCCCCTTTTCTGCGGAATAAGGTCGATGAGCTTTCCGATGGGATAATACAGGTTGATTCTGGCCTCTAAGTCCTCCCGGGAAATCCTGACCTGCCACCGGTGAAATTGGGACGGCTGGTCCAGGATATTGGTGAGCGGCGAAGGGAAGAGCTCGATCAGCCGGACCTTGCCGTCGCTTTCCACCCATCTCATGGCTTCTCCGCCCGAAAAGTCAATCGATGAGGCGAAGATCGTCGTTTCGTCGAAATCTTCGAGGAGGAAAATGTCCGGGGAAAGCTCCGCCTGCTTTTTCTCGCCGTCTTCCATGACCTCGATCCTGTTTTTGTCTGATGACTTGAAATTCCCCTTGTGATAAAACTCCTTGTAGGTGGAGATGATTTTATAGAGATAATAGGCCGCCTCGGCGTTGGAAAGGGCGCGCTCCCAGCTCCCGAAATCCGGCGTTGACGGAAAAATTCCCGACTTGACAAGGTAGGCCAGGTCGTTCTTTTCTTCGGCGTTCAAGGCAGAAGAATCCTTAAGGATATGTTCGGCCTCGCTTTTCAAGAGGAGATTCTGGACTCTGTCCTGCCATTGAAAGGCGTCGGTCAAAAGACCCGCATAGTTGACGGAATTCAACGGGACGCTTATCGGCGCGAATTTCCCGTTTTTCTTGCCGAGCAATTCGAGCGCGGTTCGGATCCAGTTCATGACGTCCTCAAACTCAGCAGGCTTCTTCAGGAACGCAGCGTCCGTCTCTGGGGGCAGGATATTGAGGGCCATAAGATAGGCTAATTTCGGGCTGATATCGATTCCGCCCAGATGAATGGAAGTGAGGGCGCCCGAGCTCTGGAGCGACCAAGTCCGTTCCTTCTCCATAGTGCATTCCGTGCCCCTCAGGTAGGGCACAGAGCTGCCGTCAAACATATTTTCGATATTCTCCGTGGCGCCTCCGCATGTGCTCATGTACAGGGCATTGATTAGCTTCCCGTTATAGACGGCGACTTGGCCGCTTGTCTCTTCAACGGCCTGGGTGCTCAGAGGATGTTCAATGCTGATCCCGTCATACACCTGGGAGACGGGTGTCGCAAAAAGGTCGAACCCCAGCTCCTCAAATTGACCGATATTTTTAAGCGCGTAGGTCCTGGCGGCCACGGCCTGGGCCTTGAGAGCCTCAAGCTCCCCGAAATTGTAAGGGGAAAGCTCGCCCGGCACGACGCCTTTGAGATAATCTTCCAGGTTCAGGATATTGATCAAAAGAATCCCTTTTCGGCTCCCTTTCAAGATCATGATCCCGCGATAGCTGTGTCCCCCATAGGAGAGAAAGCTCTCCGGGCTGACCGGGATAAAATAAAGGGCCGTTTCTTCATTCAAATTGATGAGCTCGTCATTGACCATGACCCACTGCGGCTTGGATTCCGCCACGGTCACTTCTTCCCTGAAGATCCAGGCATCCTTGATGCCGATCAGGCTTAGCTTTTTGATAAAATTCAGCGCATCGTTGCGTGTCAGGAAATCGCCGACCCGGACCTGGAAGACGCCATCGAGAGGATTTTCTTTATCTTCAATCACATAGACCCTGTTTTCGACTTTCGACCTGAATTCCTTGGCAGCGTCCTCGGCTTTGTATCTTCCCTTGACCTGGGCTATCTGGACGATGAACTTTTCCGCTAACTTCTCTTTGTGCCCCTTGACCCGGACCTCTGAGGCATTCTCTGCCAAAAGCTTATAGCTCCCACTGACCTGATAGATTTTCATGCCAGAAGAAGACCGGATAAGGACATTGTCCAGGTTTACGCCGAGGGCGATGCGAATAACCGGCTTTTGGATCAAAAAACCCTGGAAAAAGACGTTTTCCTGGCCGAATTCAGAGGGTTGGCCGCCGATAAAGAACAAGCCCAGGAAGCTGAGCATAAAATATTTTCGGTGTCGGCGGATGATTTTTGGCATAATTGCTGAAACGACGTCTAATTTTGATGGCTAGATTATAAGCGTGTCTTTTCGCTCTTGTCAATCAAATATTCTATATATGCTATCTCTCTTCATAATTTCTACTATATATTGTATTTACCTTGGCGTTAGGTGTGCCCTACAATACCCAAAACGAGACCGTAAGTCAATAGAATTTTTAACTTCCTCTATTTGAGGGCCCAGGTCCCGGCTTCTTTTTTCAGGGAAAAAATAGGCCTTTCGCCTGATTTTATGGTCACTTTTGTCTCCAGAGGCAGCGGCGCCAGCATGATCCGGAGCGTATAGGCGCCTTCGGGGATTTTGACGGCTTCCCCACCCACAAAGCCTCTGGCCTTGACCTCCCCTTTCTCGTCGAGAACCATATACTCGATTTTCAATGCCTGCTCGAGGGCGGACAGCAGCCCCTTGGCATCCTTGGCATCCAGGTACATCCCTTCCGTAGACTTGGCGATCGCTTCCAGCTGTTCCCGAGATTCCTTCTCCTTGATGTCAAAGCCTACGATATGAACTTTCATATCCAGGCCCGACTTCTTGATCGCCGGAGCGATCGACTTGATGTCTCCGTTGCAGCTTTCGATCCCGTCCGTCACCAGGATAACGCTTCCGTTCGGCATCTTTTCAAAGTCTTTGATAGCCTGGAGCACGGAGAGAACAAGCGGCGTCCGGCCTTTCGTTTGGATTTTGTTAACCATCTCCACGAGCTTGGCTTTCTGGACAGGCCCGATGGGCAACAGAAGCTCTGTATCCTGGCAAGCTTGTTGATAGGCGTCCGTCGGATAGCGGTGGCCGTAGACCCGGAAGCCCACGTTCATAGTCTCCGGCAATCCGTTGACAATCTGGGACAGAACCCGCCGGGCCACGGTCATCTTCGTCTCCTTCCCGATCAGCCCGGTCATAGAGTTCGAGGCGTCCATGATGATTTCGACGTTCTTGGCGATCTCTTTCTCAGCGCCCTTTTCGAAATTCACCCTTAGGGATGCCGGGCCGAGCCGCTTCACCGGCGACATATAAATCGGCACATTTCCGCAGCAGAATTCGAGCATCAAAGCGCCCAGAGCAACCCTGTAGACGTCAAGGTCTCTTTCGGAGTACCCGCCCTCCCAGCTTCCATCTGGGCTCTGATGATCAACCAGGAACCGGCACATCCAGTCTTTCCAGATGCGCCAGTCGTCTCCGCCCGCAAGGTACATCGCCCGCGTGCCATAGTACCAATAATAGAATGGATACCCGTCTCCCTTCGCTTCGACATTCCACCGCGGCGCATAATCCTGCATGAATCGCAAGGCGGGAGGTATCGCAGGATCCTGAGGAAAACCGCAGAGCTGGAGCGAGAGAGCTCCCATCCCCGCTCGGCCGCAGGAATTGCCATAATCGCCTGGGCCACTATAGTTGAAAGAACCGTCTTTCTTGCCCTGAAGAGACCGGACAAACTTGGCCGCCGACGGGAAGACATAGTCAGGAACTGAGAAGCCCGCGTTCACCGCCGCCCTGAGGGCGAGAATCTGCCAGCCGCTGACCGAGAGATCGCTGTTTGTGGAATCCGGACGATATCTCCAACCGCCATAGGATTCGCTATCGGTTTTGAACGGTCCGCCGAGCGCCTCCAGCTTGTGCTCGGTGTTTTGAGAGCGAATGATGAGGTTGATAGCCTCCTGGGCGATGGGCTCGAGGCTCGCGTCATTCAAGTCGACAAGCGCCTCGATGAGGCCCAGCGTTGTCATGGCATGCTCGTACATGTTTTCTGTCCCCAACTGGCCGCCATAAAAAGCCTGGTCTTTCGAGCCTTCGGCATACTTGGCGCTCGGCTTCCAGACCGACTTGAGATACTGAACAGCAGACTTGGTGTTCGCCGAATAATCTTTTTGGACACACTTGGCTCCGATAAACGCCTGGATGGAAAGGCCGGTGTAAGCATAGCGCCCGGACCAGGAGCCGTCTTTTTGTTGTTTGGAGGCGAGCCAATCGAGCGCTCTCCTCAAGGCTTGCTGGACTTCCTCGGCTGTTGCCGGCGGCTTTTGCGGTTTCCCTGCCCAGAGTGTATATTCTGCGCCGATGTTCATTCCGGTTCTAACTTGGACTTGTAGGTAATATGTCCCCGGCCTTAATTTCATCCGAACAATTTCCTCGCCCTTGCCGGCTTCTGCCGCTCGCGATTGATCCAGATAGTTCTCTTTAGGATCGAGGAGATAAAGATTCCATTGCACCCCGGGAACGCCGGACACCTGGATAACTAGTATATCAGGCCCGGGCTCAGGGACGTTGATGAAATAGTAGTCGCTATCATAACGCGAATTGATTCGGCCGGTGAACGGCATATTGAATTTGATCTCGCCAGCCTGCTTGAACTCGTTATTGGGCTCAGCTTCTTGGCCCTCCTGCCAGGGCCCAAGAAAGCGCGCGCTAAAGGTATACTTGTCAGTGATATTTTTCTGATAGCCTTTCACCCAGATATAATACGTGCCCTCAGTGACTACAAAATGGGCAACGGTTTCCGGTTCGCCTTTTGAGGCGGCGTTGGCGTCCCAAAGCGCATTCCCGACTTTATCAGTAATTCCAAACCTCGTATCCACGCCCGGAACGGCGCTGAGGTCAACCTGGATTTCGCTCTTGCCGGGTTTGTCGATAATCAGCTTGTAATAGTCTTCATCGCCATCAAATTGAAAAAAGCCTTCCACACTCTGGCCGAGTTTAAGACCGGTGGCATCTTTCTCTCGATTATTGGGTTCTGCCTCCAGGCCTTCCTGCCAAGGGCCGAGGATACGCGTATGAAGCACATAATGGTTGTTGATGTTGGCTTGCCTCGCCCAGACTTGGATGTAATAGACGCCTTGAGCCAAGGCAAGATTGAAGATGGATTCTGGCCCATTTTCACGCGTTTCATTGACTCCCCACAGGGATGAGCCGTTCGCATCGTACAGCTCTAGGTGACTGTCGACTCCGGGGACAGCTGTGATATCAATCAGGACAAGGCTTTTGCCCGGCTTGTCAACGATCAGCTTAAACCAGTCCTCGTCGGACCGTTTTGCAAAAAATCCCCCGACGGCTTGCCCCAGCTTAAGCTCATTGGCCGATTCGCGGCGGTCATTCGGCTCGGATTCCTGGCCCTCCTGCCAGGGGTCCATGATCCGTGAGCTCAAAACATATTTTTCCTTTGTGGCCTTCCCTCTTCCATAGATCCGGATGTAATAAATTCCTGGGCTCATAGGGAAATGGACAATCTGTTCGGCGCCGCCGGCATCGGTATCATTGACATCCCAGAGAGCATTTCCTTTCTCATCGCAAAGCTGGAGTTCCGAGTCTATGCCGGGGACCCCTGAGAGATCGATTCTTACATAATTTTTACCCGGCTTATTCACAACGAGCTTATACCAATCGTAGTCACGATCTTGTTGGAAAAAGCCTTCGGCGCTTTCGCCGATCCGGATTTCGTTGGCCTGCTCCTTCGTATCATTCGGCTCGGTCTCGGATTTGACCTGGGCCCATCCGGAGAAAACGCAATAAAAAATAAAAAAGAGTCCGATCATTGCAGGATAAACACACCGACCTCTCAGAGTTCTAATCATAGATGACACCTCCGATTAAATTTTTTCTATTTCAGGGCCCACTTCCCGGCTTCCTTTTTTAGGGTGAAAATGGGCCTTTCGCCTGATTTTAAGGTCACTTTTGTCTCCAAAGGCTGCGGCGCCAGCATGATTCGGAGCGTATAGGAGCCTTCGGGGACTTTGACGGCTTCCCCGCCCACAAAACCCCTGGCCTTGACCTCCCCTTTCTCGTCGAGAACCATATACTCAATTTTCAATGCCTGTTCGAGGGCGGACAGCAGCCCCTTCGCATCCTTGGCGTCCAGGTACATCCCATCTGTGGACTTGGCGATCGATTCCAGCTGTTCCCGGGATTCCTTCTCCTTGATGTCAAAGCCGACAATGTGGACTTTCATCTCCAGTCCCGATTTTTTGATCGCCGGTGAGATCGACTTGATGTCCCCGTTGCAGCTTTCGATCCCGTCCGTCACCAGGACGACGCTCCCGTTCGGCATCTTTTCAAAGTCTTTGATCGCCTGGAGCACGGAAAGGACAAGCGGCGTCCTCCCTTTCGTTTGGATCTTGTTTACCATCTCCACGAGCTTAGCTTTCTGGACCGGCCCGATGGGGACCAGAAGCTCTGTGTCCTGGCAGGCCTGCTGGTAGGCGTCCGTCGGATACCGGTGGCCGTAAACCCGGAAGCCCACGTTCATCGTCTCCGGCAGGCCGTTGATGATCTGGGTCAGGACCCGCCGGGCCACGGTGATCTTGGTTTCCTTCCCGATCAGCCCGGTCATGGAGTTCGAGGCGTCCATGATGATCTCGACGTTCTTGGCGATCTCTTTCTCAGCGCCTTTCTCAAAATCCACTTTGATATAGGCCGGGCCCAGCCTCTTGGCCGTTGACATATAGATCGGCACATGCCCACAGCAGAATTCGAGCATCAAAGCGCCAAGAGCGACTCGATAGATATCCAGTCTTTCTTCGTTGCTCGTCCCGTCCCAGCTTCCATCCCCGTTCTGATGGTCAACCAAGAACCGGCACATCCAATCTTTCCAGATACGCCAGTCGTCACCGCCCGCAAGATACATCGCCCGCGTGCCGTAATACCAATAGTAAAATGCATAGCCATCTCCTCGCGCTTCGAGATTCCATCGCGGCGCGTAATCCTGCATGAATCGCAGAGCGGGAGGAACGGCGGGATCTTGCGGAAAACCGCAGAGTTGCAAGGAGAGAGCTCCCATTCCGGCCCGGGCGCAGGAATTGCCTTCGTCTCCGGGAGAGTCGTACCTGAACGAGCCGTCCTTTTTGCCCTGAAGAGACCGGACGAACTTGGCGGCCGCGGGGAAAGCCCATTCAGGAACTGAGAACCCGGCGTTGACAGCGGCCTTGAGGGCAAGGATCTGCCAGCCTGTTACCGAAATATCGCTGGTTGTCGAGTCCGGATAATATCTCCAGCCTCCGTAGGCAGGAGAGTCGGGCTTGATCGGCCCGCTAAGCGTCTCCGGCTTGTGTTCCGTGTTCTGAGAGCGGATGATCAGATTGAGGGCGTCCTGGGCAATGGGCTCGAGCCCGGCATTATTCAAGTCTACGAGGGCTTCGATGAGGGCCAGGGTCGCGATGGCATGTTGATACATTTCGTCCGTTCCCAGTTGGCCCCCGTAATAAGCAGCGTCTTTGGAATCGGCGGGGTATTTCAAGCTTGGCTTGTACTTAGATTTCAAATGGCCGATGGCTCCCATGATGTTGGCGGTATAATCCTTTTGGACGCATTTGCCGCCTATAAAAGCCATGAGAGAAAGACCGGTATACGCTTCTTCATATCCCGACCAGGAACCGTCCTTTTGTTGTTTGGACGCCAGGAAATCGAGGGCCTTGACCAGGGCTTGCCGGACTTCCTCCGGCGTCGCCGGCGGTTTTTGAGGTTTTCCGGCAAAGATGGTGTATTCGGCACCCGTATTTTTTACGACCCTGATTCCGACCTTTAAATAATAGGTCCCCGGCTTGAACTTCATCCTGACGATTTCCTCGCCTTTTCCGGGTTCACGCCACCACGATTCATCCAACCTGTTTTCTTTTTGGTCGAGGAGCTCAAAATTCCATCTCACTTCTGGAACGCCGGACAGCTGCATGACGATCGTCTCAATCCCAGACTCAGGGACGTTAAGAATATAATAGTCCGTGTCGTCATTTCGATTGATCCGGCCGGTCAGCGGCGCATTCAGTTTGATCTCACTGGCCCGTTCTTTGGAATCGTTCGGCTCGGATTCCTCGTTCTCCTGCCAGAGTCCGATAAGACGCGTACTCAAGATATATTTATTCGTGATATTTTTTTGGTAACCTCTCACGCAGATAAAATAGACGCCTTCTGCAACGGTAAAATATTTAACGGATTCGGGCTCACCTTTTGAGGCATCGTCTGCCCGCCAAAGGTCTTTCCCATTTTTATCAAGAATTTCAAACCTTGTATCCACGCCCGGAACGGCGCTGAGGTCAATCTGGATATTGCTTTTGCCCGGCTTGTCCACGACCAGCTGATACCAATCCTCATCACCATCTTTTTGAAAATAGCCTTCTACACTCTGGCCGAGCCTGAGCTCCGCAGCATTCTCCTTTCTATCATTCGGCTCTGCTTCCTGACCCTCCTGCCACGGGCCGAGGATGCGCGTATGAAGGACATAATGGTTGCTAATATTAGCTTGTTTGGCCCAGGTATCGATGTAATAAACTCCTTGCGCCAAGGCAAGATTGAAGATAGATTCTGGCGCATTTTCTCCCGTTTCATTGACTCCCCACAGGGATGAGCCGTTCGCGTCGTATAGCTCTAAGCGGCTGTCGACTCCGGGGACAGCCGTGATATCAATCTGGACAAGGCTTTTGCCCGGCCTGTCAACGATCAGCTTAAACCAGTCCTCATCGTTTCGTTTCGCAAAAAATCCCCCGACGGCTTGCCCCAGCTTAAGCTCATTGGCCGATTCGCGGCGGTCATTCGGCTCGGATTCCTGGCCCTCCTGCCAGGGGTCCATGATCCGTGAGCTCAAAACATATTTTTCCTTTGTGGCCTTCCCTCTTCCATAGATCCGGATGTAATAAATTCCTGGGCTCATAGGGAAATGGACAATCTGTTCGGCGCCGCCGGCATCGGTATCATTGACATCCCAGAGAGCATTTCCTTTCTCATCGCAAAGCTGGAGTTCCGAGTCTATGCCGGGGACCCCTGAGAGATCGATTCTTACATAATTTTTACCCGGCTTATTCACAACGAGCTTATACCAATCGTAGTCACGATCTTGTTGGAAAAAGCCTTCGGCGCTTTCGCCGATCCGGATTTCGTTGGCCTGCTCCTTCGTATCATTCGGCTCGGTTTCTTGTTTGACTTGGGCCAAGGCTATCGAGCCCAATGACACGGCTAAGAAAACAGCGCCAAATACGATAAAACGCATTTTTGTTCTGCGAATTCTCTTCATATTGTTCACTCCATTTTGCAGATCATGAAAATGATTGGTCCTCGTCTTGAAAAAAATCACCGGGAAGTGCTATCCTCCCATGCTCAACCCGATGACGATCCCCACCAAGATGAAAATTACGGCCCCGCAGCCCAATAGGGCCATGACCGCTCCAGGAGACATGACTCCATGTTGAATCATATAAATTATCAATTTTTCAATCTTCTCGAGGCCGACCATGCCCGGATGCCCTGGGAAGAAATAAGGTTTTATGGCTTGGATCATCTCAACAATTTTTTCCAGTGTTATTAAATATTCTGACTTCCCTTGGTTAAAACCCGAACCCATGACCCCAATCGTCTCTCCGGATTTTGGATCGACACGCCACCAGCCGGAATGCCCTGGAGCCTGGGCCGAGCCAGGATCTTCGGGGATAACCGCAATGTAACCCTGGTCTAAAGTCTCAGAGAGCCTCGCGGCGGCGTCCCGCGGCAGGCCTAATCGCGGGATATCGTCTTGTTGTTGAGTCCTCAGGGCAAGGATCTTTACACCCGTCCTTAAAGCTTTTTCAAAAAGAATTCCCGTATTCTCGATGGATTCGAGGCTGTCGTAGAGGACCGCCTCTGAGACTGTATCGACAATCCCCTGGCAAATTCGCCCAGAAAAGAAATCCTTGTCGGGGCCGGAAATTGCGACAGGATTCAGAACAATATCAAAAAATTCAAAAGGCCGGACCTTGCCTTTGGCATCCTGGCTGTATCCGGCACGAAAATTAAAGATATTGAGACAATCCAGGTAAAAAACGCGGGAAAACGGATTCAAAGTTTGTCTTGCCAGAGCCAGAGCGGACAATGGGGAAGAGATATATTTGAGCAGAGCCATGAATTCCCCGGCTTTCATTCTTTGGGATTCTTTGTCTAATTTCAGGAATGACCATAGAGCGTCTTTTAATTCAACCACACGCTTCGTCACGAGGTACGTGATAAACTCCGGCGCCAGATGCCCCGTTAGGGGCAAAACATCAACGCTGCCCAGCAAGGCCAAGCCCCGATCGGCCTTTTTCGCATCGCCCAAATTAAATGCCTCAAAATTATTCCTGACCCGCGCTGCCGGGCCTAACAAGTCGAAAATTTCCCGGCGAACGACTCGGCTGGGCTTCCCAGGAATATAAATTTCATATTCAATCCATTCCGCGGATAAAAAGGACTCTTGCTTTATCTTCGCTTCTTCTTCCCCTCCAAATGCGTTTAACAGACCTTTCGTTATCCCTCCTACATTGCCGCCTTCTTTTCCGCCAGGATTGGCATGAATATCGCCAGAATCGGTAAAACTCGATTGAAATATTTTCTTTGATCCCACGGCTAAGTACGGCAGCCATTCTTTCTCTTCCATCGAGATTTCTTTGATTTTCTCGAGAGGATCTTTCTCATTTAAAAAATTAAGGTCTTTCGGCCAGTTCATAGGGTTATGGCCTAGCATGATCGGCTCTCCATAAAGCTCCGCAGGCTTCAGGCTATGCTGAAAAACAATGCTCTCTTTGACTGTTCCCTTGCTCCATTTCTCGATGACGATCCTGATGTCAAAATTGTGAATTTGATCGTCTTTGATTTCATCCGGTTGACATGTGGTTTCCACGGGGAAAAGAGTTTTTCCTGGCTTTGTGTCCGGATGGAGAAGATCAAAATCAAGCCATTGATTATCTCTGGAAAGCTGAACCCACCAATGGTCCCCGAGACATTGAAGTCCATAAACTTTCTCCTCGTCGGCGAGATTTTTGGCCTGTTGAGGCATCCCGATGAGCTCTTCCAGCAATTTAGATTGCGTTTTTATCAATTCGTTTGACTTTTCGATCATGGCCTTGGATTCGAGATCCGCTGCCCTGAGAGACTTCTGAAAATCCTCCTGATTCAACCCGTACTTTTGTGTAAATTGATCGACAAGTTCCTCCAACGATCCTCGACTCGAGCCTTGGACAAAATAACGGTTCTGCGGAATTGGCTTTAGATTCTTTTTGAGTTCCTTGGCCTGTCCCTCCGGGATCTTGGCATGGGCCAGCCGCACATTATATCCAGCCTCTTGAAAAAGCTTGGCCAAGAGGAGCGAACGGTCAAGACTGTTTCCAAGTCTGTCCATCAAAACACCTTGTGGACCACGCAGCGTGCCTTTGTATGGAATCCAATAGGTATTATCCTGAACCCATCTAAAAAGTTTTTCAGGATCATTTCCTATTTTTTGCGCAACTACCTGCGGATCAAAAAAATCTCGGGGCATATCCTTCAGGATTTCTTCGATCGCGGGAAAGAGCTTCTCCAATTTTTCTGTCAACGCATTCATCTCTTCCTGGGTCAGAGGAGCCGTTTTTTGCTCCGAGAGAATCGAAGAAACGAGCTGATCAGCTTCTTTGTTATTCTCTTGAGATTCCCCGGTTTCGCTTTTTTTAACTCGAGAGACTGTGGTTTTGGTCACTCCTTCGCCGGGCTTTTTCCCCGCGACGGCCCGGGAAATCAAAACAGCGCTCAGGATGATTCCGGCGATGACGAGGACAGACAGGAAAATCAGGCCGGCCATTTTCCAGACCGCCCCGCGCGCACCCGGCGCTTTTTGGCTTTCCA
>Ga0315284_10002137_pt1 | contig 28344 bp, 18 predicted proteins | sample YL17G09_16_MG_FD_203696 | JGI IMG/M metagenome (GOLD analysis project Ga0315284, IMG submission 203696) | Sediment microbial communities from Yellowstone Lake, YNP, Wyoming, USA - YL17G09_16 | ecosystem: Environmental > Aquatic > Freshwater > Lake > Sediment | place: USA: Wyoming | collected...
GTTCCCATAAAAAATGTAATTTAGTTTATTAAAAAAAGTTTATTAATCAAAATATACATAAAAAAAGTCTGATTACAAAACCAGACTCTCTTTTTTTTCAAAATATTTTTAAATATTAAAACATATAATCGTTTTCTTCGGCTTTTGGATTAAATGATTTCATTATTTGATATTTTCCATAATTTTCAACATCGTTCTTGGTCAGCACATACTCATTTTTTCCTGATGCCTTCATTTCCTGTTGTTTTCCACTAAAAAACTCCGCGGGATTTTGATTAAATGGATATGAATCTAAAGATCTCATTTCAAGTTTTTCCATGGGCGTTTTTGGCTTTATTTCTTGAATTTGTGCCCCTAACTGGTCGATTTTAGCCAAAACATTATCCATTTCTCCTAATTTAGCTTCCAGTTCTCCTAATTTATTAAAAACAGCGTCCATTTGTTGTGTTACTGCTCCGGTTTTATCCTGACCTTGAGTATCATCGAGTTGTTTCTTAATGCTCTTAGTCATATTAACCAAATCAGTAATATCTAATTCTTCAGTCGTATCATCCTCACCTGATTCTTCAGCAGATGCTTCGGGAGTCTCAGTATTACCGGTCGGCGGCATAAATTCTTCGGCGCCTTCTGGCGGCATCTCCATTGAGGCATCTCCACCAGGTGGCGGTGGTAATGGAGCATTTGCGCCCGCACCTGCGGGCGGCGCCCCAGCAGGCGGAGCAGGAAGTGGTGGTTCTTGTTCAATTATTAGTTTCTCTGCATATTTGTTTATCGCATTGAAACGCTTTAATTCCTCATTTATGTTTTTCATTTCCATATTTTTATTTTATTAGTCTTGTAATAATTGTCTACCGTCTTCAGTAATATATCTTTTATTAATTCTTTCAACTATGCCGTCTCTAGATCTAATGATATAGCACTCACCAGTTGTTAAATCACAAACCTCTTCCTCTTTTCCATCAGGTGAAATCGTCTTGGTTATTGTTCCCTTGTCCAAGAAATCATCTAATGTCTTGTCTATGTTATCCATCTTTATATTTTTATATAAATATCTAACATTTTATTAAACTATTATGTTAATTTAAAAAACACAATCTCGCCATCCGATAACTTTAACTTTCTCATTAATGACTTCGACATTCCAATACCATATCCATCAATTTCTGGGCCTATGCTAACCGGACCCTGATATGCTTTAAAATAATGATTAACAACTGTTGTTACGCGCAAATAATTGCCATTATTAGGATTTAAAAATTCGGTTGTTGTATATTTGTCTGTAAAAATATTAGCATTTCCGTCTGGTAATCTATTCGCGTTAAACTTGGTTTCATAAAAATCGCTAGTCAATTCTAATTTCTTAATGTCGCCCCATTTTATATCTGGAGCTAACCTTGTTCTTGATATAATACCCATAGTACGATTATCTGGTATTGGATATTTACTAGTTCCCATTTCAATAACTTTTGCTCTCAGCCATTCTATTCCTTTATATTTTACTTTTTCAATGTTTGGCTCGTTATCAAATCCATTATATGATATACAATATGGTTCTGAAGATTGTTTATTTATTTTTTCTTCAGTCTGAAATCTTTTACCGCCGGTATCTGTGGAATACGATCCGGAATTAGTTACAACTGTTTGTTCAGTAGTTGGAGTCTGAGCTGCTTTATTTTCTTCTTTAACTTTATGAATTGCGTCCTTTACAACCTTATCAAATAATGGTCGATACGCCTTTATAAATGTATCGCTAAGAATAGGCAGAGCCCTCTGAGGAATCCTTGATCCCTTAAATGACGTTTCGATGCCTGTTGATTTGATATCGTGTGTTACTTCGGTGATCCAATATGATCCTTTAAATAGTGGAACATTTTTTAAATAAAAATACATTGTTGGTTGTATCATTACATTACCCATACAAGTTACTCCGCACTGATACGATGCTTGTCTATATATGTTCCATAATCCAATATCAACCTGGGCAACGCTATCGCCGCCTTCACTTTTTCCCAAATTTTCCAAGACAATGAAAGATTCTGCCGTATTTCTTATTGTCGATTGGTCCAATTCAACCGTTTTAAAAATTGATTGGTTCTGATCTCCAAAACTTACCTCAAATGCTACTACTTTATTTGACTTTGTGAAATCTGTCGACGCAAAAATATTAGGGGAAACAATAACAGGATTATTGTTTACGTCGCCAATATCAAATCCATCATCATTAAATAGATATTTCTTTTTACTAATATCTTTCATGTCTGGATGTTGAGAACTCGGTCCAACATATTGTAATATAATTTTCGGCGATGATTCCTGATAATCAACATCTAGAAAGGATCCAAACATATTTCTTGCTACATCTTTAGATGGAATAATTTTTGACGCATTGGAAACATTGGTTCCGTAAAAATTAACGTATGCGGGCAATGCTCTGATATCGAATCCGCTATCTTGAACCAGTAAAGAAATCGCACCATATAAAGTAATATTAGCATTTTCTTTCAGTCCGAGTCTTAACAGCTTATCCAAACTAAGATATACTTCATCACCAATATCCCTATTTGCCCTATCTAGGAATAAAAATTCTTCTATTAATGATCTTTGCCCGATAGAATTTCCAGCTGTCCATTTATCGTTAAATGATTTAAAATAATTATATAATTCTAATTTAACCGTTGGATCGTCATTCCATCCTCGATATATGCCAGATACTTGTTGTGTTTCTATCTCTGCTTTGAGATCGTTTCGTATCTTGTGCGTTATATGATTAATAAATTCTATTAGCCTATTTTCCGGAGATTTTACCTTAGACCCTTCATTCGTCGATGGATTTATAATTGTACTTTTCAAATAATTGACAAAATCAGACTTTGTTGGATTATCTCCTTTATATCTTTGTCCTGCATACATATATATTAATGGCCTAAATTGTTTTATGTTTTCTTCATTTAATGCAACATCATTTACGGAAAAGAAATCACGATAATATCCATCCATATCCTCCCCCAAATATAATTCAATATTACCAATATTTTCTATAAGTTGATCGGGATTGTAAGGATCAATTGAAAAATGCTCAACATCTGTCTTTGTAAATCCTCCAAATACATAATCATTGGTTTCTCTTGGATTTGACATCGTCAATCTTATCATATTATCATTAGACTGTAACGTTGTACTGATGTTCATCAATTCCGCCCCTTGTTTATCTCTTATCATATTAAAAAATTCAATTGATCCAAAATCATTCGTTGGTTCGCTATCGTCTTTTTTTACCGAAACAATAGCCATTAAAAAATCCTGAAACTTAGTATAGGCGGCTTCGTATGGCTTATATGTTTTAGATTCGTTTAGTCTTTCAGATGAAAAATCTAAAAACGCCAACTCAAACGCTTCCAATATTTCAGGCTTAAATGCCGCAACCAAATCAATAACCTTTTTATAATTTGTTGATAATGAAAATTCATTTGTCGTTGTTTTTAAATATTCTTTATATGTCGGGAAGGTGTATTCTGTATAATCAACATTATCAATATAATTTGTTCCTATTCCCCAAAGAATTCTGAAGTTTTCTTGTTCTGACAGAGTAAAATCATTTCCGTAAGACATACTATTTCCGTTAGTTGGCAATAAAACATATCTTTGATCATTTATGTCAAATTTTGATTGATCTATTAAACTTGTCCATGTATTTAATCCATAGGCCAATCCGTTACGTAGTCTAACCAATCCGCTCGACAGCGATTCCGAATAACTATCTACTTGTGAATCGATATTTAAAAATCCGTAACCATTAGCAATTTGATGAAAAATTGTTTCATAATATGGATGAAATCCAATATCAGATTGATCCAATCTATTTACTGTTTTTATGGTTCCTGGGTGAATCCAATCTGGTATAGTAATAAAAGTTAATCCTTTATTATTATCAAAAAATAATGACCCATCGATGTGTTCTGTGACACCTTCTATAATATCGATACCCTCATTTATATATTTTTTATATCGATGATATATTGATCCCCATTTTATCATCAAATGATATGGGATATAGTGTGTCGCCCCAATTTCTCTGAAAATGGTTGATATTAATGTATTAGATCCTGCTGATGTGATTACATCGTCTAAATCTTTATATGGTAGTGAATTTAAAAGTAGATAAGACGATCCCACATATTTTTCAAGCGATTGTGTTTTAATAAAATCATTGTATAACTGTTTATGAAAATATGGAGTATTTAACATGTGTTTATCAATACCATTTATTTTAATTGTGTTCGTAAACATATTTGATGTAAATCCGTCTTTGGTCCACATTTTGGGATCTAAGGGGGAAGATATAAAGTCATTTGGCGGATTAACTTTTAACATACCGTTTAACTGTGAGTTATTTGCGGCGGCGCTTGTTGAACTTAATGAAGAGAGGTATGTTGATGTGTTGAATGGATATATTTCTTTCCTATATTCTTCAGGCTTATATTCTTTCAAAAATTTTGATAATTTTAAATAATCATTAACGCTACCTGTTGTGCTTGTTAGTTGTTTATATTTTGAAATACTAAAGTCGTGTTCGAGTCCGTCCGCTATATAATCTGTTGTTGGTATCTGGTCCAAATAATATGGATATTTTGTCATAATTGATTCCATGTGCGATATTAATTCCGAATATGAGGTTGCGTTTCTTTTCAGTGAATCGACAACATCAATATCGCTGGCAACCTGATTTTTTAAATTTGAGTATTCAATTTCGGCTAGCTCTCGTATTGAATCAGTATCAAAAGGACTTAACGATGTTGTATATTTTGATCTTTCATATATTTCATACAAAATTGATGACATTGATTTATCTGTATATGGTATATAATTCATCATATTCGTCAATACGCTTATGTCTTTCTTGGTATCATTGACCGAATCCCCAAAAACATATTGAAAATTATCAACACTACCTTCTTTTGATTCCAAATTATCTTTAATCTTTAAGGCAATTGCGTAAAAATTTTCAACAAAATCAACTTCTGGCCATAAAACTTTATCATTGGATCTTAGCTTCTTCTCCATTTCCCTACTACCTGGATATACTAAAACAATTTCTTTCCCTTTTTGCGTTGTTTCTTTAACTTCTGGCCACGGAAAAATCATATTTCCACCGTCTCTTAATATTCCTGATGTTTTTACAATGTTTTCTTCAAATATCCTTTTTCTTTCGGCTGCCTGTTCAAACGCTTTCTCGTGTACATCTTTCATTAATCTAATATATGTTTCAGCATTGGCAAGAAGTATGGCTATAATGTTTCTAACAGAAGGTTTAAATCCTATACCAATATCAAGATCGTTTTCAATCGTTTCGTTCATTATTTTTTCAACCTCCACTTCGACCTTATTCCTCTGCTCATTATAGTTTCTGGCAATAACATCTATTTGATCCAGTAATTTTTCGATATTGATCACGTTTACAACTCCCGAAATCTCTGTAATTGTTCTATAATATGAATTTATGTTTTTTAATTCTGCACATGATATGGTATTAGTAACAATTTTATCGTCTTTCTTTGGCGCGTTGGAACCGAAAGCCTCATTACTTTCCATTTTTGTTACCGACTTATTTATTATATTTTCAAGTTGTGATATTGGTACTGTGCTACTTTTGTCACTTTGAGTTATTACTGACCATTTCGTTGATCCTGCTTCCTCTGGCAGTGTTATTACCGAACCCGATACATATTTATTGGCCCATAATTGAACATTTTTTTTGAGAACAGTAATAGTATCTTCATAATCTTTAATCGCCGATAGTGTGTGATGACTAATAAACTTTGAAAAAATTTTTTGTTCTAGTATTTTACTTAATCTACCCGCAAGGACAATAATCTCTCTAAGAGTTCTTACAGGAAAATTTTTTGTTAAATATCCTTTATTAATATATTCTTGATATACTGATCTTAAAACTCTATATCCTTTTGTCGTCTTAAAAAGTGTTTTCTCGCGTTGCCCGGTTTTTTCGTTGTATTTCGCGTCTTCGACAGATTCGGATAAATAAAAATACGGAGCATTTAATACCGATTCTATTGATATGTCGGCCAGATATGCATAAGTTGATCCAACAAAATTACAAGAAATTTCAAAATTACCATTGCCAGAATTATATTTTGAGTTAAATTTAATCATATGCAACCTATATCTTATCGCTTTTCCATAATATCCTTTAACTGTTAAATAAAATATTGGCCACGGTATATGAAAAAACGCGGCGTATGGCGAATTTGCCGGCGACTCAAATAATGTTTTCCCTCTAACATCAATAAACTTTATATCTACTCTAGGTATGAAGTTTGCCCCCATAACTTTTATTGATATGTTTTCTATTCCAAAGCTTTGTGATGATGCGTCATTTTGAGTAAACTTATCCACAATTGGAATATTTACAGCTCCCATACCGAATCCAACCGTCTGAAATCCTGTGCCAGTTGGGTTTTTACCTATGAAACTATCTGTCCATTGCGTATCATAGTCCGCGCCATTCGAATTTTTCATAAAATTCAAAGTGCCTTCGGCTACAGACACCAACGTACTTTTGGCTCCGTCAGCAATCAATGTTGATCTCGGAATCAAGTCGGCCTCTAGATTAACATACATAACTAAATTTTCTGGTTCGACCGCTCTTGGTTCAACAGCGCCGTCAACTAATACACTGTTAGGATCAATGTATATAAGATTATTATGATCGACTTTGACCAAAATGTCATTTGTCGTTTTTAAATTATTATTCCCCATAATATAGTTTATACAATTCTATGTTTTTTTTATAATCTTGTAAAGTCGGAATAAGAGGAAACGGTATTCTAAGTAAAAAATTATTAGGAATTGCAAATTCAATACCGCCAACAATTGGATTTGCCTGTAATATTATCCACCCAAATAAAGGAGAATTATAATATTCCTGTGATAATTTATCCAATCTATCTTTATTACGTCTAAATTGAATATATCTATCAGTTGATTTAATTGGTATTTCAATTCCTGGAACAATTTTAAACTCTCCATCATTTATAAAATACTGATATCTATCAAAATATTGATCGTTCATTGCATATATTATTTTATCCGCCTGTGCCGGTAGCCAATCTGTAATAATTTAGTACAGATGTTGTTTTATTTCCACTTGTTCTGTGTACGTTTGTTAAATTTTGAATTACTGTTGGATCAGTAATTATAGATTCTGCCGGGTCTGAACTACCAAATTCAATAGTGTTACTATCTTTTCTTGTTGGGTATTTAGTAATTTTAAAATCTTTATTCTCTGGTGCCGGCTCAAAAAATTTATTTAATCTTTTCTTAATATTTTTCTGTATATTAGAATTAAAAGGATCTCTTTGATATAAATTCAAAATTTCTTGTTTTTTATCTCTTAATAAAATTGATAGAAAATAATATAAATCATCGGATGTCATTGTAGAACCATAAAAATTATAGGTTGTATCTAGATCTTCAGTAAATTTAGATTGATTTGCCTGTATGAATGATATTGCATTACTATAATTTTGATAAAACACACTGCCCGTAAATTCAGAGATATTTGCTCGAGTGTAAACAGTTTTTTCTATTTTACCGTCATAACCATATTCAATAAGAAAATTTAATTTATCTAGTACCGCAATAAGTTTATTTCTTGCAGATTCAGCGGCCTTTAAATACGATATGTTTTTTGGTAAATCATTTATCATGCCCACAACAGTCTCCAATACATATGGTTTTAGAATTTCTTCAGATCTTGTAATTATGGGCGCGGTCATATCGCTGCCAATTCCTATCAATGTGGTAATATTTTCTGTTTGTATCTTACCCGATATTATATTTCTAAAATTTAATGCAAATGTTTCTAACTCTTTGCGCGTAGGATAGTTACCTAATAGTTCAATTGTGGTTGTGCTTGCCCCTATTTGAACATTATAATCTTTTATTGTTCTATATTCTGGATGTAATATTAAACTTCCTAATTTTGTATCATATGTCTTTAATACGTTATTATATGATGACATAAATGTACTAATATATTGGTTTGTATTAGAAAAGACCTCATCAATTACTGAAGTATAATCTAATATTCCAAAAACTGGAGTGGTAACCGCTCCCGCTCCAAATCCCATTGTCTGATAGCCAGATATAGCTGGTTTTCCTATATATGGGCCGTCAATAACATTATCTGTTGACGATAATAAATCATTTGAATTTGTACCTATTGAGGATAATCTTTGATTTAAATCGTCCAGAAATTCTTTTGTATAAAATTCTTTCCTATCTTCTGTTGCTGTTGACCTTGGGTCATACATTTCAGTATTAGCATAAAAATTAGAAGACAACGCATTTTGTAATCTTTCTACGGGTCTTTCTAATCCATGACCACCAATGAAGCTTATTTGTAAAGTAACATCGGCAATCATGGGCTGAACTCCAATTCCTTCTGGATTTAAATCCCAAATATTCTCATCAAATGTTATATTTACGTCCCTAATAACAACTTTGGAGTGATAAAAATCTCCGATTCTCATTACGCATATCGGTGGAGGTCCAAATGTTGTGTTTCTTGCATTTAAATCACGATCATCTGATATTCCTTTGATTGGTAATGTGTCCCCTGGTCTAACACATTGATTTAAAAATGTTAACCTTGCGTTCAATCCTTCTGGCGTCATTGAATGAAATGCCGGATGAAAATATTTTAATTTTTCTTTTAATGATGAAAATTGTAATGGCGAATCTTCCTCAAGTTTTTTAAAATAATAACATTCTGATAATGTTTTCATTATCATTTTTTTTATTTCATCAATTGGTGGTGCCAATTTGACTCCTGTTGGCGAATCAAGAACTTCAACTGATTGTCGTTGTGCCGCTGTTGCCTGTGCGGCAGCATCTGCATCCTCTGCTTTTTCTGTTTGGTCGTCAGGATCTTTCAATTCATATACGATTTTACAATTAGCGTTTCTACATAAAAAAGTGGTTGGAGCAGATTTTTTAAGTTCCTCTGATGTTAAAAAATTAGACCCGTCGGCGCAATCAATATTGACTAAAGAGGTTATATCTGAAAGTACTGTTCGTGTTTCGCCTTCATTTATTGTTTCAAATATTCTTAAAACTCCATCTGTTGTATATCCCAAATCTTTTAACGCAATTTCCATTTGGGGTTCTACCATACGGGCATCTGATTTTGATGTGTTTTTATATGTCCACGGTATACTTTCTAGAACGTTCCATGCCATATCTGGATCTTTACATAATCTGAATATAATATCATTTAAAACATCACTACTTCTACGATAAGCCAATTCTAGATTAGAATGTTGGTCGTCTGGCGCGCTTGCACTTGAAGAAACTCTAACGCCTATTTGTTTAATTTTATCGCTCTCCAATAAACTTTTTATTTCTGTCATATTTGTGACATAATCATCAAAATTTTTCACCATATGATTAAATTCATTGTTAAGCGTATCTACCGAACAAGCGCTTATATCCTCAAACGCAGTATCTGATGGTTTGTTATTCACCTCTGTTATTTGACCTGATAAAAGATAATAGTCATGTATCTGATTATTGCCCCAAACTGTTGATGCTTTTAAATCTTTTATTCCTTTTTGTAACATTTCAATAATACTGTCTTTTTTACCGAGATATTCATAATAGTGTGAAGTATAATATATATTCGAATATAATGGGCCCGAAAGACCACTAATTACTCGTTCACCGGCAGTTAACGAAGTGATCCATTTTGGCGAATAAGACCACTGTTGTACAGTTACAGATGGCTTATCATTTTCAAAAAAGCAATCTACAGTAAATTCTGGCAATGACGGTGTGTTTTTTGGAACTGGCGTATCTGAAACCGGATCAATAAATATTGTTTTATTTCTTGTTACAACCTGTGGACTTTTACTTTGATTTAGATACGCCAAAAGCGCCTTAACTTCATCAGGCGTTAATGTTGTGTATTTTCTTACCAAACCATAAAAATCAACATCCTGACATCCAGCAAAAAACGCGTTAATATAGTTATCAGCTTCTGCATCCGACATACCTTCAAAATGCTTTTTTACTAGAAGATTTAATATGCTTGGGTGATCTACAATAACTTTAAATGACACTTGACCACTTCTAGATGTGTTATTATATGTATAAATTGGTTCGGGTCTACCTAAAAAGAAATTTTCTTCCCATTTTGCGTTATTTTGCTCCGTAACCTTTAAGTCATAAGGAGGAAACCACATAACCCTTCCGCCATTTGGACCTTTTTCACAACACGGCAAATCCGCGTATGTAAATCCTGGCGTATTTGATGTTTTCCACGCAAGATTTTCTATTGAGAACATATATTTCTTAGCAAAAAACCCTCCTTCTCTTTGTGCCATATTAGACGAGCTGGCATCAAATTCACCCTTTGCGTTTGAATTAGGATATATATTTAAATTCCATGAGTTTGTTAAAACGCTACTTTCAAATTTCCTATAATTACCGGATTTCTTCATGGTATCTGAGTAATTCATATAGGAAATGTCTTTTGTCCATACTCTACAATATTCAACGCCTCTTTCTTGTCCGCTATACTGATCAATATATTTTATAGCAGAACCCCTTGACATTGATGTGTCGCCCTCCCTAAAAATTCTACTTGTCTGATCAATAACATTAGCAACATGAGAACGAGCGGCTCCACCATCAGCCGGCATTGTTTCAAGTATTTCTTGTGTTAATCCTAAAATTGATCCATCTTTAAAATTGTATTTTGTTGATACTGAATCATCATATTGAGAAATACCATGCGTTCTTTTATACGATTCGGTTGATTCCCCTTCATTTGTTAATACCCCAACATATGTTTTTGTTTTGTCTAATAGATTTTTTGATTTCGTACTAATCCATGTTAATTTACCTGCAGATCCTCCTCCATCAACAATGTTCTTTGTTCTTTGAAATAGTGTTGCTTGTATAGGATCAAACATCAAAGAAAGATAATAACTACTTTTTACTGGCCTATCATCAATATTCATTGCGTTTTTAACATCATTTCCTCTATCGTCACCAATATATGCAATACCCGCTGGCGCTTCGACGCCTAAGAAATTTTTTACTGACTGTGCTGTTTTATCAACAAAATTAAATATTTTTGATGTGTTTTGTGATCTTGCTGTCGTGGTATAGTTGGGGGCATATTTTGAATACGAAAGATTATCAAATAAGGTTGCTTTTTGTCTTTGACCCATATATTCAATAAACAAATCGGAAGGTTTTCTTGTAATTGTCGGTCTTCTTCCAATTCCAAATAAGGATCCTACCGCTCCTGTTGCATCTTGAGAAGCACTTCCTCCTTCGGTTTGCGCTTCAGGTCTAATATTTCCGCTGCCAACCGGATTGCGCGGGTTTGATAAATAGTCTCCAGGAATCTCTGCCCACGGAAATTCAACGCCGGCAACAGTTTGCATAAAATCAATACCTTTTCCCACTAATGTACTAGCAACCGTAATTCGTGGATTACTTTCGATTAGGGGTTCTCTACCTGTTAATATGTTTATTGCTGTTGTTGTATTACCTTCTAACGCATCAAGAATTCTAAGTCTACCATATGTTGTTGCATATAAATTTTGTTGCAATCTTGAATAAACCGGGCCGTATTCAGATTCCCTTATATACCATGAAGCAAATTTCATTAATTCCGATTCGTCCTCATAACTACTGGTATTCATTATACCAATTAAATTATGCGTTTGTGATACAAAATATGGATATAGAGCTAGATTTGCCCTTCTTGCGAATGTATTAAGATTTTCATTTATAAAGTATTCAATTGGTTTAAATGTATTTATGGTTTGTGATCTTAATAATTCGGGCGAGCGTGTATCTTCAACGTCTCCAGGATCTACATTAGCGAATGTGTTTAAATTACTAACACTATAATTACTTTCATTAAATGTTTGAGGGCCGTTTGGGGCCTTTAAAGTTTTAGATAAAACAAAATCCCTGAAACGTTTACTAGCATTAAAATCTACATAGCTTGGCATCTTATACTTTTAATAATAAATACCAACTATCTGAAAATTCATATTAATTTGGATTTATAAAACTATCTTTTAAATTAGCCTGCCATCTTGGATCTCCCCAAAATATTTGTGCAATTCGATCCATCGATGCTGACGTTGGAACAATATTTATATCAATAATTTTTCTTTCAACGGTAGAAGACGGCGTTACGGGATTTTCTGAACGGCCCAATTTTTCCGCTGCAACAACATTCATTGAATTTGCTCCTGTATTTACTTCTCCTCTTTGTTTTTCTTCCTTACTTTCATTCGTCTTATTAAGATTATCAACCCAATTTGACGCCATTTCACCGATATTTACAAGTCCATCCCATTGTTTAATTGATTCTTCTGCATATTTATCAAATCCTTCAATTTGTTTCATTCCTATGCCTGAAAGACCCTCAGATAATTTTTTAACAAGATCACCATCTATTCCTAGGGCTTTCTCTACTATATCCGCTGCATTGTGACCAATCGTAACTCTCATATATCCTCTCAACGCAGACATGTCTCTTTGAATATTTTCGAGAGCCATAACTTGCTGTCTTGGTATGTCTTTTGGATCCATTTTTGTGAGAAGCTCTTGTTGATCTATAATTATCTCTTTTTGTTCTTGTGTCATACTATCTAGAGCTAACGAAGTTTGGTCGTTATTCATTTTTAAATCATCTCGTAATGTCTTTGGAATGTCAATAATCATTTTACCACCTTCCATTCGAGCTAAGTTAGTTAAAAATTCTATCTCTTTTTCTGGTATATTAAAACTTAACCCCGATAAATCATAAGCCGCCTCAGTTCTCTCCGCCTGAGCAATGGCAGTATCACTTAACTCTTCCAAACTCATACCAAGTTCATCGGCCATTGCTTTTGCCTGTCTAAGTTGAACTCCCGTTACCTGAAATCTGCCTTGTTCTTCATTATATGTTACTAACGATCTCGTTGCTCCAATTATCGCGTCCTGTAATCCCTCAACATTATTTGTTGCCATATACATTAATTTAATTGGATCATTTAAATCTCCAAATGCTCCACCAATAACCTGTAAATTTGCAACAATATCAAGTGCTTTATCTGGACTCCAGACATTTTCGGCCAACGTGAACACATTTTGCATATTCATTCTGAATTCTACCGATTTTTGAGCCATTCTAGCTAAACCATCTACCCCATCTTTAAAACCATATTGATTGATCTTTTTTAGATTTTCGGCAACCATGGCTACTGTTGTTTTTCCGTTTAACCCAAGAGCTAGAGATCTCATTGCCATTTTTTCAATTAAAGTAGACATATCACGAACGCCTAATCCAATTCTTTCGAAATCTTTTCCCATATTGACAAAAGCTCCCATACTTTCAGTAAATTTACTTGCTAAAGCCATGTCTTTCATTGTGTCTTCGTTAAGTAATTTAAATTTTCCTGAGTTTGCAACTAAATTTCCAACAGATTCCGAAAATTCTTCAAATCCTATACCTAATTTTGTTATCCAGGGGGAAGCTTCCATAATTTCACCTCTAAACGCTTCAGCAAGTTCCCCTGTCATCATAGCTTTTTCATTAATCTCTCGATAAAGCTTGTTAGTTTGTGATAGATATAAAAGAACCTCGCCTTGAAGAATACTTCCTATTTTTTTTAAACCCGCGCCCCATCTTCCTGAAAATATATCAACAAGACCTCCAATAATTTTTTCTCCGCCTTCTATCGTTCCAAATTCAGGCAAATTCATTGTTGTAGGAGCATACTGAGTGGCCATTGCTCGATTGATAAATCCTCCTGTTCCTACTCCTGTTGGTTTAAGTATATTTTGACTAGCGACATCCGCCTTTTCTTGATTTGTTAACGCGTTAAAGGCTATCCGAGCATTTGTTGTTTCTGCCTCATATAACAGAGAATCATGCGGATCTATTTTGTTCGTCCACTCAGAAAGAAAATTTGGCCAATTCTGTTTCCCACCTTTTGCAATATCTATTAATTTAGAAGTAATTCCCATATAATATAAATAGATTATTTCTTATTTTCCTGTTCGATGATATAATTAAAATAATATCTTCTTACAAAAATTGGCATAACAAGAATATCTCCGTAAGAAAATCCTCGTTTAACTAACATAAAAATTTCTTTTAATTGACTTTCTCTATATTCCGTAGAAAGGACGAAAAAATTCCACCCCAAACCCAATCTCAGCTTGGATCTCTTCTCCTGATGGGGTAGTTACTTTTTGAGTTAAATCAACTCCTGGTTTATTTTCAATTGCATATTTTCTGAATTCTTGAGAATCAACAATAGGCATTTTATTTTCAATAAAACTATGTATCTGCATAATATCTCTGTTTCCTCCAAGAGATTTAATCATCATTTCGATCCTTTTTGTTACAATGGGGGCCGCTCCAATACCATTCCAGCTTTCTTCTATCTTTTTAAGTTCCGTTTCTTGTTTTTGTGTTAAATATTTAAACGTAATATCAATTCCACACTTTTTGAGATAATATGGGTATTCACCATTTATGTCGGCAACCAACGAAAAATCTTTTATTTTAAGACAAGATAAATCTATTGTCGTTTCAAATTTTTCTCTGGTTTTCGGATCTGTTAATGTTATTTTATATTCGGAGCCAAAAGATGTGTTTCTTAAAAAAATTAATATTGCCTGTTTGTCTTCTTCCACAATATCCTCAGCCATCAGATCTTTATCTAATACTTTTCTTCTTAGTAATTCCATAACAACGCCACCAGTTGATGCTAGATTTGGTGATGCCAAAACATTTTCGTCTGCGGCGGTCAAATATGCCACTCGAACTGTTTTTTTATTGTTTTGATACATAATCCCTTTACTTGGTAATTCAACAACGTCATACGCTATTGAAGGGTCAATTTTAAATTCTTCCATGTCTTTTTATTTTATTATAATAAAACCATATTTTTTCTTTAAAACCTAAATTAATATTTAAATTTTTAGAATAGTTAATAATCTTATTATATAAATCAGGATGATTATTGTTTAACCATTTTTCTTGCGTCTTATATCCAGATCTATTTGCGGTTGTAAAAAAAGAAAAATCCATATACCTATTTTGTCATAAATATACGGATTTTATTTCAGGATGTCAAGGATATGTAAAAATATTTTTATATTTATTACATAATATATTGATTATCAGTATTTTAATACACTTGTATACAACGATCCATACGTAAAGTTGCATCAATAGTTGCTAAATCGTCTCTTCCATAGTCCAAATCTCCAAAATTGAGAGTTGATAAGAAAGTACCTTGAAGAATCCATTTTTCAACTACAACACCTGTTGGGTCTAACATTTCTAATTCAACGTCTTTCTTGTACCCAGCAGCGTACCCCATTCTACCTGTAACGCTTTCCGCATGTAGACGGAACCATTCCATTAGTGCTTGTGACGCAGACGGACCTATTGGGTCTTTAAATTGGACTTTTAATTCTTCCCATGTAAATCTTCCAGCAACATATGTTGATGTATTTAGGAATTGAATTTCCACAGGATTAATTTTTGCACTTGGTCTTGTTGCTGAGAATACATACCATTCATTGATTCCCAAACTTGATGGAAATCTTAAAATAAATCTATTTTTTCTTTTTGGCTCGTAAGGTACGGGCATCTTCATCAAAAGGTCGGCCATTTTTCTTTGTTTTTAAATGTTTATTAATTATATTTGTTATTTATAAATATATCATTATGGAAAAAAATAATATAAAACAAAAAATTACATGGTATATATCAAATTATTTTTAATTATTTTATAGAATAACTTGATTTTGTCAAAAATTTTTCGTATTTTTCGGTCCAACACCAAGGACCAATACCGGGGACCAATACAAGAATCTAGAAGAATATTTATATTAATTGGTCCAGATTATAAAAAGATCATATATAATTGATCCAGAAATATAATAATTAGAAAAAAAATTGCAAAATTATACTAGTATGATCCTGGGTGAAATTTTTCAAAAATAAAAAAGAGTAGTTTCCTACTCTTTATTTTAAATCTATATTGAGACTAAATATTCTCAAATGATGCTCCTGTTGGTGTGATTATAAATTCTATGTCTATAAATTCGAGAGATCTTGTTGGTTTGATGTAGATCTTACCTCTAAGAGTATTACTATCGATATCTTCAGGGTCATTGGAAACAACCAAACGGAAGTCATATAGTCCTCTCTCTTTCTTAATTGCTTCAAGAATTGGATTAACCAATCTTGCAAATTCTGCTCTTACTTGTTCATCATTCTGTTCGAATAATAATCTTACAGCGACCGCAGCAATCAATTTTCTTGCTCTTAGTAACAGTCTTCTAACATTAATTCTATCCAAAGCGCTCTCTCTAATCTGAAGAGTTTTGTTACCCCAAATAATTGGACCGGTATCCGAGAATGTGGCGATTGGATTAATTCTCATTCTATAAAGATCATCTCTTTCGTCAAGGGTTAATTTTTTGGCCGCTTTAATGGCGCTTACAATACCTCTTGAATATCCTGCTACTGCAAACCATGGATAAGAAACATTGTCTGTCAAAGCAATGTTTCTTAAAACTTCGCCAGTAGGTGGAATATAAAGTTGTGTTGAATTTTCATTATCTCTTATCTGAATCCATGGCCAGTATAAAGCCGAGTAATTGGAGTCGAGATTAATTGTATCGACCAAGTCAATAATTTCAAAAACTGTTTGAACGTTTGGTGTCGAAATTATATAAAGAGAATCGGCTCTGTCCTCCTCAACCATATCTATGGCTTCTTCGGTTAATGAAGAATTATCATAAAAGTTAATACCTGGTGTAGCAAAAATATTGATATCAATAGCTTCGGCATTACCAAATGTTGTAATGCCCGCAAGATATGCATAATAGTCTGAATTTCCGATATTGGGATCAAAACAGCCACCATTATCTGTATTATTGTCATCATAAGTTGCTTTACCATATTTGAATTCGTCTCCAAATGTTCTTACATCTCGGTAAATGTCCCAACCATCAAATCCTCCGTTTAAAGCAAATGTAAATTTGCGATATGTGATGTCTATTAATTTATTATCGACTCCTCCTGTTTGTCCTTCTAGATCATATGGTGTACAATCAAATTCAAAACCTGAAATAGTACTACCTGTTAATATTGCTGCTTGAGAAGATAAATGGAATCCAGGCGTTGTTGTGTTAGCGTTTTTACCTTTAAATTTAAACATACTATTATCGTATCCTATTTGAGTGGATAATCCTAACATAACTCTTCTGATTTTATCTCCGGAATAGTCTTCTTGTATTCCATCCCATGTATATGTAACAGCATCACCAGCATTATTGTATTCGGTTTTAAATAAAACTCCTCCTAATACTGATGTATCTAATTGATCAGTAGTAAATCCTCTAAATCCTGCAGGAATAGCATCGGTAGGATGATCATTTGCCATCTCCAACATAATATATTTTGATCTTAATTCATATTCTGTGTCCGATGTTCCAACTTTCAATGCAATATATCCAGGTAAATCCGGATTCATAGAACATCTTGAAAATCTTTCAAGTGTAACCATATTTTCGTCTGTATCATTGAAATCACGGACAAGAATATCAAATTCGGCAGTATCAAGGTCGATGTTTATTATACTGATTTTAACTTGAACATTCGATGCATCTCCGTCAGAAATAGCAATTACTCTAAATAGATCAGCAACAACTCCGCCTCGTACTTCTGATACAACATATGGTGAAGCTGCCGTTTGCCATGTAGTTAAAAAGTCTTCGTCAACACTATGATAAATTGGAGTTACACTTAGACCTCTAATTAATCCACGGTCTTTTAATGCTTCAGCAAATTTTGGATATGATTCAAAAACATATATTGGGTAATTGGTTTCATTCTTGTCGAAAATGCTGGTTCCCAATACTTTTCTTATGTATTTAGTTGATGTGTTATTTAAAGAACACACGAATGACCTTGTTTCTCCGACTTCGCCATCTGTAGTGACAGTAAGTGTAAATTCTTCTAATGGATCTGTTTCAATTGCATCACCTGTCATAGTTAGTCCGGTTTGTTCTGTCACTTGTAAAGATAATGTGGATATGCGATAAGAACCTCGCGATCTTAAAGCTGCAAGTACAATATTGTCATACTCATTTATAGTAACTCCTTCGTATGTAAATCTTGTTACTCCAAATTGTTCTGTGGACGCCGAATAAACAAAAAGATACGAATATACATTAATGTTGGGGCTTGTTCCATCAAAGAAATAATTATACCAGGCAAAATTTGTAATATCACCAATTGGCCCTGTAATTTCCGAAACCGCGTATAAACCCGATGTTGCAGATTCTGGTACTAATCCTATAGTAAACCATTCGCTATCATTGTATACATTACTAGAAATAAATTCAGTAACAGAACTGCCATCTGTGGCGGTCTTTCCTGATAATTCAGAATACATAGTACTACCAGTTATACCTGTCGTTGTTGGTATTAATGTTGCTGGCGCGCTTTCACTTGGCGTTGCGGTAGAGTCGAAATCAAGACTACCTAATGTTGCAATACCATATGTTGTTGCAGGCAGATACCCGGTTAAACCAAGAATTCTTGTTACAAATAATTGATTTGATTCCGCAAGATATGATTTGGCGAAATATGGAAGTTCGTATGATGGATTATCATTACCGTCTTTTAACGGGGATGTTGTTCCAAAATATGTTCTAAATTCGTCAAAGCTTTTTATTAATACAGGTTCAAACGCAGGTCCTTTTAGCGTTTCACCTACCATGCCCAAAGTAGTTACTCCAACACTTTGTGCAACGAATGTTAAGTCTTTCTCGGAGGTATATACACCCGGAGAAACGAATACTCTGTTTGATGTTGCCATTGATTCTTATAGTTAGTTAATTATTTATTACTTTTATTACTAATAAATATCTTTATTTTTATCAAAGAATTAATCATTAAAAAATTAAAAGATAGTATTTTATCTTTTTTTACTATTATTTATCTTTATATATAAACGATATGAATAAAAACATTAAAATCAGTGAAAAACATCATCAAATATTAAAATCCTATTGTGATAGAACAGGATTAAGAATGTATCGCGTAATAGAAAAATGGATTGATGAGTTGGACAGAACAAAGAAAGATGATGGATTAAAATCAAAAAGAAAAGACATATATGATGAGGCATAAATTACCTTAAATACACAATTCCAATTCTAGAACCAACAACAGGAGTGTATTGATATGTTACCTGATTTCCGGACCAAGTAAATCCATTACCATCTTCTTCTACAAGTCCGTTAGTTTCAACATAAATTACATCAGATATTTGATGATCGACAGTAAAAACTAAAGAAGATCCATTATATTCAAAATATTGGGTTGATAAGAATAATAATCTTCCATATGAATCTTGAAACACATTACTTTTGCCCGCATAATATAATATTGTAATAAGACTTCCGGCGATTGGCGCGGTCACAAAAGTTATTCTTGGTGTTCCTGTGATCCAATAATAATCAATATCTCTTTGCTGAACTAGTCCGTTAATTGCGACAAAAAATAAGAATCCAATACTTTCGCCAACGCTAAAAGTAATTTGTGTTCCATTTGCGGTAAATGACGCAGTCGTAACTTCAATAGTTCTATTTGTATATTTTTTTGTATAATTTTTTGTATCCAAAAATTCATACATTAACATTGCTCTTGCTATTGCCGGCTTAACTTCAAATTCCTCGGAATCAATTAAAAACCCCAACATTGTAAATTCATATGTTTGTAAATAAAATCTACGATTTTCCAAGGAGTCAATTGGAGAATTATCACTAATTCTATCCAAAATAATTGGAATATAATGTCCTTTTACTGTCGTGTATGATTGTCTTGATGAAAACCTTTGTAACACAATTTTATTAAATTTATTTAAATCTCTAAATTTTTGACAAACTATTATCACCTCAAATCCTATATCAATAGCAACCGGCTGTGGCATTTTGTAAACATCTGCTCCTGCCATATTGCCGTTCCATGTTTTAACAGTTGCATAATAAATCTGTCTTCTATCGGGAATTGTTCTTTGAATATTCGGGTTAGTTCCGGGCTGAACATCGGGCTTTCTTATGACGCCAATAAATGGAACTTTCATATTGCCATCTTCATCAGAGAATGTCCAAGTATTTGTAATTTCGCCCCATCTTTGAATAGTTAAAATTTTCGGTATTATAGGAATTTGAGTACCATCAGAAATCACCTTTAGATTTGATTTAACGAACTCCAACATTCCCATATCTAAATCATCATGTAATATCTCATCAGGTAAATAGGTGTCAGATTTCGTTATTCTATCCAATAATTCTTGTCTTCTAGGAACCAGCTCCTCGGATGATGGCTCTGTTCCGACTTGTCTATAAACATTGATGTTATTTTTCTTTGGTAAACCCATATTAAATTCCTCTAAATTCGTTTTCTTGTACTGGCACGCATATTATTGTTCTATATGATGGTTTATATCCGAAATGATGATGTTTATTATCTGCATTAACTTTACCATCGTTTGCAACAGTATAAAATCTCACTCTACTTTCGCTATCAGGATATCCGACATAATCGCCAAATTTTATGTCTATACCCAAATCCGCCAAATGTTTTACATATACAGATAAAATCATATTACCGGGTTCGAGATATCTTAATATACCACTTTTATACGATTTCATTTCTGCAGAAACAACATGAACTAACGCATTAAATTCAACCGGCAATTTATATTTAATTTGATCTTTTCCAACTTCGCCATAAACATCATCTGTGTCTGTTGTTGTTCTATCTACAGAATAAAGAACGGGTTTCATGTTTAAGTCGCCGTGCAAATATTCAATACCTAGCTGGATATGTAAATCAAAATCATCTTCCGAAAAAAACTTCGAAAGCCTCGTTATGGGGAGTTTATTTTCTGCCATACATATAAATAGTTTAAAAAATCATTCTAATTATGTATATTATACTATAATTTAAATATGGAGACAAAGATACCTGAAATTGAGGCGAGAAACATTCTATTGACATATGATGGGGCCAACAATCAGTTAATAGAATGGAAAACAAAATTTTTAAATAATAAAAATTTTAAACTAACACGCCCACAAGCTGATTACGTATTGAAATATCATCAAACAACGCCAAAAGTTGCTAGAAAATACATTGACATTGTTGCATCGTTTGGAGAAAAGATACAAGAAGAGAAATTACTTCCAAAACCAATTGAAAAGATATGGTGTGAGAAATTATTGTGTGAATCAGACAAAGCTTTTCATATTTGGGGTAAAATTTTTGATACGGAGCAAAATCACGGAATATGGCTACCTAAAGGAGCAGTGTTACAACCCGAAAAAAAGTTAAATCGTGTTATAGATTATTCAAAATACAGTAATCGCCCTCCTCTGCCATGGCAACCATTAGCAATTGAAAAACTTTTGGCTAATGATAAGTTCATTTTAGCAGATGAAATGGGCCTTGCAAAAACTGGCTCGTCGATTATGGCGGCTTTAGAATTAGGAGTAAAAAAAGTTTTAATTGTGTGCCCTGCATCTGTTAAAATTAATTGGAAAAAAGAAATACGATTCTATACAGATAGACCAGTTTTAATTGTTGAAGGTCGAAAATGGGGATCAACTTATGATTTTTATATTATAAATTATGATATTCTTAAAAATTATCACACAACAGATAAAAAAGAAGAAAATGATGATTTAAAGTTAATAACTAAAGAGAATTTCGAACTTGCAATCGTCGATGAAGCTCATTATGCCTCTAATGCTACCGCAAATAGAACAAAATTGATAAACGATATTCTCGAAAATATTCCCAAAATATGGTTATTAACTGGAACTCCAATGACTAACAGGCCAATTAACTACTATAACTTATTAAAATTGGTTGATTCATCTGTAGCATTGAATTGGCAACACTATGTTAAAAGATATTGTAAAGGATTTAGGATGAAAGTTAATGGTAGAACAATATGGAATACAAGTGGTCATAGTAATTTAGATGAATTAAGGGAAAGAACCAAAAGTGTTATGTTACGAAGGTTAAAATCTGAAATATCCGGTCTGCCAGAAAAAACTATTTCTCCAATATATCTTGAATTAAAGAGCACGTATTATAATGAAGAACTGGAAGATTTCATGAGAATTAGTGAAGAAAACAAACATCGGACAACTCTTAATATTAATACTCAAGAGGAAGAACCCGATCCAGAGAATGTTGTTGCTATTTTGGGCCGTCTTATGAAGGTTAGACAGGTTCTCGCATTTGAAAAAATACCATATACTTGTGAATATATAGATAAATGTCTTGAACTAGATAAAAAGGTTCTTGTTTTTACCAATTTTACTATGCCGTTGGATATATTACACGAAAAATACCCCAAAAATTCAGTAATATATGATGGTAGAATGTCTGCAACCAAAAGGGAAGAAGCAAAAGAGAAATTTCAGAATGATCCAAAAATAAAAATCTTAATTGGTAATATTATTGCTGCTGGCATTGGTATAAACTTAACCTCCGCCGAAGTTGTTATAATGAATGACTTATCGTTTGTTCCTTCTCATCATTCACAAGGAGAAGATCGGGCATATCGCCAGGGACAAATGAAAGATGTTCTTGTATATTATCCAATATTTGAAAACACTATTGAAATGATTATTTATAATATTTTACAAAGGAAAAAAGATGTCATAGACCAATCAATAGGTGATGGAGAATATTCCGAAAGTTTTGGCAAAGAATTACTCAAGGAGTTGTTTTAATCCTCATCAGGAATTTTGCAAGACGATTCATGAAAACATTGTCATCGTATTCACCAATCACTATTTTAACATAAAGCCTTCCTCCTTTTTTCGTTTTTTTTATGGTACTCTTTTCATCAATCGCATTTTCAATTTGAAGATCAATATGTTTTTCAAAACAATATCGATTTAAATCAAGCAGAAGATCGGTCATCTCATCAATTACATTTTTCGTCATATTATTAGATATTTGAGTTTGTTTTGTTATTATATCAAATATACAAATATTTATAGAAAAAGTCAAATTATGGCAACAGTTATTAGTTCAACCGACAGAGAACGTCTTTTTACCCAAGTTCTTCATCTTTTAGGGATGCCAGTTCGTGGAGTCGAGATTACAGAAGAACAAATGGATTCACTTTTGGAATTATCAATATCCGAATATGAACAATATGTAAATGATTGGTTGATCGAATCACAGTGGCCAACATTGGCAGGACTAGATATTGACACACAATCTTTAACAAGAGCATTTACTACAAGAAGTTTGGACTATCAGACGCAATATACATATGCATATTCTAAAATTGTGGGATTACAAGCCGGCGGTAAATATGTGTTAAAAAAAGATAGTTTTCTTTTAGTTGCTGGACAACAAACATATGTGATTCCTGCTGGCCGTGAAATAAATGAATTATTATGGTTCACGAGAGCCGAATTAACAGATTCAATTATTGATCCATTCTTAGGTGGATTTGGTGGGCTCGGTGGCGTTGGATTTGGTGGCGTTGGAGGATTTGCTCAGGTTGGGGTATCGGGTTCATATTTCATGTTACCAGCATACGACCTTTTATTAAGGATGCAAGATAGAAATATAAAAAATAGATTAATTGGCGGAGAATTAACATATAGAATTACAGCACTTGAAACCGGCGAAAAATTAGTTCATTTATACAATACCCCAGGCGGAAGATTTGATTTCGGATCTATAAGAAGTAACAATTATGCCGTTTGGTATTGGTATTACGATACGGTCAGTCATGATGATTGTCTTGATCAAAATAAAGACATTGTTAAATTACCATCGGATGTCGATACCGAATTTCTTACGTGGGACAAATTAAATGGACCTGCTCGAAACTGGGTAAGAAAATATTTTATTGCCTATTGTAAAGAAGCATTAGCAAGAATTTGGGGTAAATTTTCAGGAGAATTACAAGTTCCAGAAAGTGCAGTGAAATTAGACTATCAAAGTTTACTTACTGAGGCAAAAGATGAAAAATTAAAAATGATTGAAGAATTAATGGCCAGATTAGAAAGACTTCGTCCAGATAAAATGCTTGAAAGAACGGCAAATGAAGCCGAATCTCTTAATAAGAGTCTCAAATACAGAGCAATGGTCTATCCAATTCAAGTAATTTAAAAATAATTTTTTATTTCAATTTTTTTTGTTTATATTTGTTGCGTTAAGACAAATTACGGAAAATCCGTAAATTAATGTGTCAAATTAAAGAATATAAACATGAATGAGGTTATTTCACAGGAAGCTATCGGAAGCTTTCTTAATGGAGAAGATCCAGAAGAATACATTGTTGGTATAGAATATGATTATAGAACCAACACAATCTTTAAAATACTTCAAGATCCCAAAGCGGGTAAGGTTATAAAACAAGATACTCTTGTTCCGTTTTTATGGGTAGGAGACATGTCTGGTCTTAATTTTTATAAGAACAGCAAGGCTACTCAAAGACAAAAAATGGAAGAACATAGTATTACAATTGAGCCATTAAAAACGCACGATAACACAAGACTTAAAAACGGATTCAAATATCTCGTAAAATCATATAAAGGATATACAAGCCTTATTAATTTTTTTAAACAAGGCGGAATTGATCCCTGGAGCGAAAAATATAAGAAACATTTCCAAGTATTATCAGTATCAGAGCAATTTTTAATGCAGAAGAAAAAAAGGTTATTTAAAGGTATTGAAGATTATTCTGAAGTGTATAAGTTTTTTTTCGATATTGAAACCACAGGATTAAATCCAGAAACAGATAAAATAATATTAATTGGAGTTAAAACCAATCGTGGATATAAAAAACTTTTTGACGCATCCGGCGAAAACGGAGAAAAAAGATGTATTGAAAATTTTTTTAATATTATTAAAGAATTAAAACCAACTATTATATCCGGATATAACTCAGCTTCTTTCGACTTTCCATTTATTTTAAAAAGAGCAGAAATTTTAAAAATGGATATTCAACGAATAACTCAAATTTTAACAACAGAAGGTATTAAAATAAAAAAAGGTATCTTGAAATTGGCTAACGAAGTTGAACAGTACAATCAGCATCTTTTATGGGGGTTTGATGTCATAGACACATCTCATTCAGTTCGCAGAGCTCAGGCAATTAATTCAGAAATCAAGTCATGGGGATTAAAATATGTAACCAAATATCTTGAAAAAGAAAAACCCAATAGAATTTATGTTGATGGCGCTCATATTTCCAAAATTTATCTGGAGAATGAAAGTTATTATGTAAATCCTAAGTCGGGCGGTTGGAGAAAAATTGGAGATCCGGGAACCGAGGGTCTTTTGGAAAAATATCCCGGTAAATATGAAATTTGGCCGGGTAGAAAACTTATAGAACAGTATCTTGACGATGATTTGTATGAGACAATGGTAGTTGATGATTCATTTAGTCAGGCGACATTCTTATTATCAAAATTAGTACCAACGACATATGAAAGAATAGCAACAATGGGTACTGCGACCTTATGGAAATTGATTATGTTGGCATGGTCATATCAAAATAATCTTGCAATACCCGAAAAAGACGAAAAAAGAGATTTTGTAGGGGGATTATCCCGATTATTGAAAGTCGGATACTCAAAAGACATTGTAAAATTTGACTTTGCCTCTCTTTATCCTGCTATTGACCTTGTTCATGACATATTTCCTGATTGTGATGTATTGGGAGCATTGAAAGCAAAACTAAAATATTTTCGTAATATTCGTATTAGATATAAAAGGCTCATGGAAGATTATGAAAAAACAGATATTACATTATCAGAAAAATATGATAGAAAACAGTTACCTCTCAAAATATTTATTAACGCCTTTTTTGGATCACTATCGGCCCCTAAAGTTTTCTATTGGGGAGATATGAATTTAGGAGAAATGACAACCTGTATTGGAAGACAATTTCTTCGTATGATGATTATGTTTTATTCAAAAAAAGGATATGTTCCTCTCACGATGGACACCGATGGCGTCTGTTTCTCAACGCCTTACGATATTAATAATCATATTTATATCGGTAAGGGAAATAACGAACTTGTTGAGAAAGGTAAAGAATATGTTGGTATATACGCCGATACTGCGGAATTTAACGATATATTCATGAGAAAAGAAATGGGATTGGATATTGATTATACCGCTCTCGCAATGATTAACATATCAAAAAAGAACTACATATTAAAAATAATCAAAAAGGGAAAAGTAAAAATAAAAGTAACAGGGAATACTCTTAAATCTAAAAAATTATCACAATATATAGTTGAATTTCTAGACGAAGGATTCAAATATCTATTAGATGGCGACGGATTGTCATTTATAAATCTGTACTATGATTATATTGATAAACTATACAATCATAAGATACCATTAGTGAAAATAGCTAACAAAGCTCGTGTTAAACAAAGTATTAGTGATTATAAAAACCATATAAAAAAGAAAAACAAGGGAGGAATATTAATGGCTCGTCAGGCGCACATGGAACTTATATTACAAGACGAATATCCGGCATCGCTTGGAGAAACAATATATTATGTGAATAATGGCACTAAAAAATCTGACGGAGATGTTCAAAAAATAACAAAATATATTGATAAATGGACAAAAAGCCAATTAATAGAGTATCAAACTACTCATAATGGAAGTCTTCCACCAAAAGAAACGCGTATTGAAATTAACTGTTACAGAATATCTGAAAGTGATATTTTAAATAATCCCGAAATGACAGGAGAATATAATACCGCTCGATATATTACCAATTTCAATAAACGAATTCAACCATTACTTGTTGTATTTAAACCCGAAATTCGTAACGATATATTAATTGAAGACCCAAAAGACAGACAATATTTTACCACAATACAATGTGAGCTTGATAGCGGACATCCATTGAAACCCGAAGGACAGGGAACATTAGAAGAAGTTTTAACATTATCTGATGGCGAAGTAATATTCTGGAACCGCGTAAATAAAGACCCATATTTTATGTATGTTGATAATAGTCTATCACATGTTGATCAATATTGGGTGGAACATAATAAAAAAGTTGTCCATCTTGAGGCCGCAAGTAGTAAAATTGTCGAAGAAGACGAAATCATTTCCAATGATGGGAATGATCTTGCTTATCACGCAATCCAGGTCTAGTTAATATGAATATAAAGTTTTTCTCTGATTGGAACAATTAATTTCGTTGTATTGTTTCCCACGCCATCAGTAAATTGAATTGTAAATTTACCTTCAAATTTACCAATTTCGGATGTTTGTTCTTCGGTGAACCTATAAACAATATAATATTCGTCTGTTGTCTGATTATATTTTTTAATCCTTAGAGCTAATGATGCGGTTGCTCCCAAAATAATCGGTGTTCCGGTTTTAACATTTGACATTTCAAATGTTATTTCGGAATTTTCCAATAAATCATTGAATGATGATTTATCGTTTTTTCCGTCATCAATTAATCTCATTTTTAAAATTGGGTCTGTTGCCCCTTGTCTTATATAAAAATCCATATGTTATAAATATATATGTTATGCGTTATTTGAGTTATTATTATAATAACACATTGCTCCAGTAACATCTGCTAACCATAAACTAGCATCTGTTATTAAAGGAATAGGTGTGTTATTATTATATACGGTAGTTTCCACATTAGTAACAAAATTACCATCCCTTGCGCCATTTCGTACAAAAAGTCCTGTATCCCGGATCTGTATATGTTAAATATTGCATTGATATTTTATTTTATAATGAAAATCATCATTAATTTTTTCAATTTTATAAAAGTTTATTATTTATACCAATTTTAAACATATATAATCGTTTCGTTATTATTCGCTGCCAAAGAAACTATATCTCCGTCAGGATTGCCTCCGTCATTCGTTTGGAAATATACAGGTACTGTCAGTGTTATCGTCTTGCCTATAATGTTATGAAATACATTATCATCCCCTGATGTCCCTCCAAGTGAAGTATTGGCTGCCGCGAGTGCAGGAAGGCTGATAGTAGTTAAGGCGGTACAACCGGCAAAACAAAAATATCCTGCCGTAGTAAGTAATGGTAGGCTGATAGAGGTTAAGGCGGTACAAGAATAAAAACAAAGATTTCCTGCCGTAGTAAGTGCCAGTAAACTGATAGAGGTTAAGGCGGTACAAGAATAAAAACAAAGATTTCCTGCCGTTTCAAGTGATGAGAAATCC
>Ga0315284_10002138_pt1 | contig 28336 bp, 29 predicted proteins | sample YL17G09_16_MG_FD_203696 | JGI IMG/M metagenome (GOLD analysis project Ga0315284, IMG submission 203696) | Sediment microbial communities from Yellowstone Lake, YNP, Wyoming, USA - YL17G09_16 | ecosystem: Environmental > Aquatic > Freshwater > Lake > Sediment | place: USA: Wyoming | collected...
CCTGGTGTTGATCTCATGAATTACATGTATTCGCTTCAATTCTGTGGTTGTCAATGTCACCTTCTTTTCCATAAGGTGACATTTTCACTTAACAGTTATGAGGTGTCAATTTCACTTAACATCAACATTTTTTTTCCGAGGTTGACAAAAAGAAAAATCCAGTTACAATACCCTAGACTTGCCGAAGTGGCGGAATTGGCAGACGCGCTACGTTCAGGGCGTAGTTCCCGTTCGGGAGTGTGGGTTCGATTCCCACCTTCGGCACTCTAGGATAATAGATGGTAGCTCAGGTCTCTACTTCAGCTCAAGTAGAGACCTTGATTTTCCCCTTGCTTTGAGCTAAAGGCTGCGGTAAGATGTAAATGACATTGGTCAATTACTTGCAACAATTGATTGCAATGATGAACCTATGATACGCAACTTGAAGTATATCCTGGCTCTGATCGGGCTGGCTGTCTTGGCATTTTTAATCATGGACTTCACCAATCGGGTATCAGAAGCAAACCGGTTGCAACGGAAAAAAGTCCAAGAAGAGCAGCAGGTTATTGAGCTTAATAAAACCCAGGTTTACCTGCAGACCCAGGTTGCTATTGCCACTGCTGAACCAGCCGTATGGAGATATGTATACGAGGAAAAACAGGAGGCACAGTCTGGAGATATCCGCGTTGTTCCCATTCCTTTGCAAATTCAAATCCCCAGCCCAACACCAACACCCATCATCGCCCCACCTGAATATAGAAACTGGCAATATTGGTGGACATTATTCTTTGACCCGGGATCGTAACCAGATAAGCACAATGCCGAACTTATTTCGATCAAACCGACTTTACCTGCTCGTGACCCCTCTATTGCTTGGAATGACCCTGGTCGCCTGTAAAGTACCAAGCACAATCCTATCTCAAAACTCTTCCGCAGGGACAGCAACAACCTTTCCCACAGATACCGGCGTCGTTGCTGCCACACCCTCACAACCTCCTGGACGAGTGATCTTGCTGGCATCGGCTGATGCTTTGCCCTCTCAGGTTGAACAAACCCAGGCTGCTCTAACGACGCTCACCGGGCAAATGGGTTTGCTGTTCGAGTCCAGTCCCAAACTGGAGACGCAAGACCTGACACCTGATGTCCGCCTTGTTGTTATCCTGCCCCCAGCGGAAGAGAGTGTGGCTCAAATCCCTGTCTGGATAGCAGCCGCTTCCACGGCTCAATTCCTGGTGATTGGCATAGCTGGCCTGCCCTCCGCACCCAACCTGCATATCATCGGCCCACAGGGAGCACGACCAGACCAGCAAGGTTTCATCGCGGGCTATATTGCTGCAGTGACCACCTGGGACTGGCGGGTAGGAGTCATAGCAGTCTCAAACACTCCTACCGGTAAAGCCGCAGGCCAGGCTTTCATGAACGGGGTTGTATTTTTCTGTGGATTATGCCGACCGGCCTATCCGCCATTCTTGCAATATCCAATTTATGCTGAAGTATCCGCCGGAGCTGGACAAAATGAATGGCAACCGGCAGCGGACATGCTTATTCAAAACGCTATCAAGACAGTGTATGTTGTTCCTGGTGCAGGGGATGAAGCTCTGTTGAATTACCTTGCTCAGGCCGGGGTAAATCTGATCGGCAGCCAGCCTGGCCCCCAGGCGCTGCGCAACCAGTGGGTGGCTAGTATTCAAGCTGATCCTATTCCCATGATCCAGAAATTATGGCCTGATCTGATTTCTGGCAACGCTGAAGCTATTCTGCCCATACCGATCACCTTTAGTGAAACCAACCCGGCCTTGTTGAGTCCTGGACGCCAGAGTAATGCCCAAAAAACGCTTGACAAACTACTGGCTGGTTACATCGATAGCGGTGTCGATCCCTTGACTGGTGAGAAAAAATGAGTCTATACATATGACAATTTGCATATTGCCAAATACCGCATATATGAGGTAAAATTAATCGTAGCGTATAAGCTGCTCGTGTTTCTAAAGATTTAACCAAATTCTATTCATTCTGTTCAAGGAGGAAAAGCTCAAATGTCGAAAAAAATGTATCTTCTTATGGCTGTTATGATGATTGCTGTATCCATCTTATCAGCCTGCCAGCCTGCTGGAGGCGGAAAGCCCGACTGCAGCAAGCCGGAAACGTTCTGTGTCGGTATGGTCACGGATGTTGGCAAGATTGATGACAAGTCCTTCAACCAATCCACCTGGGAAGGTGTGAAACTGGCAGAGAAGGATCTCGGAGCCGTTGTGCAATACATCGAGACAACCGACTCCAAGGACTATGACAAGAACATCTCCACCTTTGCAGACGCCAAGTATGATGTGATCGTCACCGTTGGTTTCGCCCTGGGTGAAGCCACTGTCGCATCCGCCAAGAAATATCCTGATGTCAAGTTTCTCGGCGTTGATCAAGACCAGTTCGCTGGAACTGTCCCGAACGTCGCTGGCCTGGTCTTCCCCGAAGATAATTCTGGCTTTCTGGTAGGCGCCCTGGCAGCACAGATGAGCAAGAGCGGTAAGATCTGCGCAGTTCTGGGAACAGATGCCGTCCCGCCCGTCTGGCGCTTTGGTGAGGGCTACCGCGCTGGTGCAGCGTACATTGACCCCGCCGTTGAAGTAACCATAGTCTATCACAACGATGTTGGCTTCGACAAAACCTTCACCGATCCCGAATGGGGTAAGACAACCGCGGTCTCCATGATCGATAAGGGTTGCGATTTGGTCTTCGGCGCAGGCGGCAAAACCGGCAACGGCGCTTTACTGGGTGCGGCTGAGAAGGGCGTTTATGCTATCGGCGTTGACACCGATCAGTACTTCACCGTCCCCGAGGCGCAGAAGGTCCTGCTCTCCAGTGCCATGAAACTGTTGACCCCCGGAACCTTTAACCTGATCAAGATGGCCAAGGAAGGCAGTTTCCCTGCCGGCAACTTCCTGGGTGAGGCTGGTTATGCTCCGTACCACGACCTGGACAGCGTAGTACCCGCCGAGGTCAAGACCAAGATGGAGGAGATCGCCAAGGGTCTCTTGGACGGCTCCATCAAGACCAACGTAGCTCCTACAAAACCGCAATAAGATTTTTTACTAAAAAATGGGGAAAGAGACGACCTCTCTTTCCCCATTTTTTATCACATTCGAACTTATTATTCCAGGATCATTTTTTAGACAGGCCATTGTGGGGGCGGGTCTGTTTTTTGACCATAAATAGCGGTGTTTTCCACATAGACCCGCCCCTACCTGTGATTCGATGAGGAGTCCATGGAATCTTCCGTAACAAAAGCAGAGGAAGGAAAAAGCTCGCTGCTGGTAAAACTAAAACCAGCCTTGCGCAGCATGTTGGTCCCCGTTCTCGCAGTTTTCACTTCTGTCATCGTAGGGGGCATCGTGATTGCCATGGCAGGGGGAAATCCGTTTGAAGCATACCTTGGTCTCGCTGAGGGGTCTTTCGGTTCTTTAAAAGCGCTTAGTGAAACAACGGTTTGGGCCACACCTTATATATTCGCCGGGCTAGCTGTCGGGCTGGCGTTCAAGGGCGGTCTTTTTAACATCGGCGCCGAAGGACAATTGGCGTTAGGGGCAGTGGCTGCCGCGTGGACAGGATATGCGTTGCCTGATTGGTTAGGAATTTCCCTTCCAGCTATTATTCACATCCCACTCACGATTCTGGCCGGGATTTTGGCAGGCGCCATCTGGGGAGGCATCCCAGGATGGTTAAAAGCAAAATTTGGCGGCCATGAAGTCATCAACACCATCATGATGAACTACATCGCCCTCAACATCACCAGTTACTTGCTTAACGGTCCGATGAAAGATCCCAACCCAAATAATGTAGTCGCACGAACGCCAATGATCGCTCCAAGCGCACAAATTCCTACAATTTTCAGTGGTTTTCGACTGCATTGGGGTTTTATCTTGGCGTTGTTAGTAGCTGCCCTGGTTTGGTGGATATTATGGAAAACCACGCTGGGTTTTGAGATACGCACGGCTGGTGCCAATCCGGATGCCGGCCGTTATGCCGGCGTCAATGTTGCGAGGACCATTATCATCACCATGATACTCTCAGGCCTTTTGGCTGGTATGGCCGGCGCGATTGAAGTGACAGGATTGAACTTCCGGCATGAGCTGGGGTTTTCTGTTGGTTACGGGTTTGACGCTATCGCCATTGCCCTGCTGGGGAAATGTCACCCGGCCGGCATCGTCCTGGGGGCTTTGCTCTTTGGGGGTATGCGCAACGGCGCTACACGTATGCAGTTTTTGACCCAGATCCCAGTGGATGTTATTTCGGTCATCCAGGCTCTCATCCTGTTGTTTGTAGCCGCAGATGCCATCGTACGCTACATTTACAGAATACGCACCCGCGAAGAGCGCGTGGTTCTGACGCGCGGCTGGGGCGGTTAGGAGACTGGCGACGGGAGGTCGCTTAGTATGGACTTAAAACGCTTTGGTTTTATCGCTTTTATTATCGTCATCCTATTTGTCATTGTAGTGCTGGTAGGTAAGGGTACTGTCCCTGCTACCGTTATTATTGTCAGTATGGTTGCTACAACCATCTCGGTTTCTACACCGCTCGTACTGGGAGCTCTATCCGGCGTGTTTTGCGAACGCTCCGGGATTGTCAACATCGGCATAGAAGGGATGATGTTGTCCTCAGCGTTCTTCGGCTGGTTCGCCTCCATTTACTTAAGCTTCATTTTGAAAGCCCCTGCGCTTACGAGTCTTCTTTTCGGGGTTGTGGTCGCAATTCTAACCGGTGGGTTAATGGGGCTTTTGCTCGCCTGGCTTTCGGTGACCTTTAAGGTAGACCAGATTATCGGCGGTACCGTGATCAATATCCTGGCAATTGGGATCACTGGTTTCCTAAACCGGCAGATTTTCTTTGAAAAGCACAGTGTCTTCGGTGGTCAAGTGCCGCACGCTCCGGGCACCTTGCCTCCTATTCATATCCCTTTTCTTGCGGATATCCCCCTGTTTGGAAAAATCTTCGTTCAGCAGCCGATTGCCATCACCGCCATTGTCTTTGTCGTCCTGGCAAATTTTGTTATCTTCAATACTCGCTGGGGGCTGCGCTCGCGCGCTGTCGGTGAACATCCACGCGCTGCGGATACCGTCGGCATCAATGTATACAAGATGCAGTATCTTAATGTAATTATCGGTGGGTGTATTGCCGGGCTGGCAGGCGCATACTTTACACTTGAGTCGGTCCCCTCTTTTGAACCGTTGATGACCAATGGGCGCGGCTTTATTTCTCTAGCAGCCATGATTTTTGGGAACTGGACGCCGTTTGGCGCCTGGGCAGCTTCGCTGGTGTTTGGCGCGTCTCAGGCCTTTCAAATCAACTTGCAGTTTTTCCGGGAGATGATCCCCCCCCAGTGGAGTTTCCTGCAGCAATCCTATGTTGTGGGTATGGTTCCTTATCTCCTGACCATGTTCATCCTGACCGGGCTGATTGGGAAGACCACACCGCCGGCAACAGAGAACAAGCCTTATGAGAAATGATATTCCTCCAACCTTGGAGTTAGTATTATGACCAACATTCTTGAAGCTAAAGGTATTACCAAACAATTCCCAGGGGTTTTAGCTAACGACCATGTTAATTTTGACCTGCGTCCCGGTGAAATCCATGCCCTACTGGGTGAAAATGGCGCAGGGAAAACGACACTAATGAACATCCTTTATGGATTGTATCACGCAGATTCTGGAGAAATCTCCATCAAGGGTAACCCTGTAGCTTTCCAGTCCCCAAAAGACGCTATCGAGAGCGGCATCGGAATGGTTCACCAGCACTTCATGCTCGTCCCGGTTTTTACGGTAGCTGAGAACATCATGCTGGGCATGGAAACCACGCGGGGATTAGCTTTGGACCGGAAAGCTGTTTCGGCCAAGATACATGAGCTCTCGCTCCAATATGGATTAGAAGTCAACCCAGCAGATCTGGTGCGAGAGCTTCCAGTCGGTGTGCAGCAACGAGTTGAAATCGTCAAAGCCCTATACCGCAAGGCAGAGATCTTGATTCTAGACGAACCGACAGCCGTGCTAACTCCGCAAGAAGCAGATGACCTCTTCCGCATTATGCGCGAATTGACCTCCCACGGAGTATCCATCATTTTCATTACCCATAAGCTCAAAGAGGTGCTGGCTGTATCCGACCGGATTACTGTTATGCGGGGTGGTAGGGTAGTCGGATCAGTCCTTCCCAATGAAACCAACGAGGCGCAACTGGCAACCATGATGGTCGGGCGCGAGGTAATCCTCCAGGTAGATAAAGGAGAAGCCAAACCAACCGAGGACGTGCTGCAGGTCAAAAACCTCAGGGTTTATGATATCCGCAACCTGGAGGTTGTCCGAGGCGTATCCTTTGAAGTAAAAGCTGGGGAAATCCTGGGCGTTGCCGGGGTGCAGGGCAATGGCCAGACAGAACTGGTAGAAGCCCTCACTGGATTGCACCCGGTGCATAGCGGCGAGGTTTACCTGGAAGGGCATAATATGACCGGTAAATCACCTCGCCAAATGATTGAACTAGGCACAGCTCATATCCCCGAAGACCGGCAGCGGCACGGCCTGGTGTTATCCTACCCCGTTGCCGATAACCTGATCTTGTGTACTTATTACCAACCACCATTTGCCCATAACGGAGTCATTAATAACCAGCCGGTTGATAAATACTCGCGTGAATTGATCGAACAATTTGATATCCGCACACCTAGCCCTTATGTTAACACCTTCACCCTCTCCGGCGGTAACCAGCAGAAAGTTATTGTGGCGCGTGAGCTTTCCCGCCCGATTCATCTCCTGATTGCCAACCAGCCCACGCGCGGCCTGGATGTCGGCTCGATTGAGTATATCCATCAACAGATAGTAGCGATGCGCGATCGCAGTATCGCCGTTCTGCTGGTCTCTACAGAACTTGACGAGATCATGGCGCTCTCTGACCGCATTGCAGTCATGTACCGGGGAGAGATTGTCGCCACGGTGGATGCAAAAACCACCACCCGCGAAGAACTTGGCTTGTTAATGGCCGGGTCGACAATAAAAACAGCCTAGTACTTTTCTTTTACCGCAGAAAAACATTGATGAACACTGATAACCAAATCTGTGTTTATCTGTGTGCATCTATGGCTTCATTATCTTATCCACTCAAACGAGGCCACTATTTGATCGGCCTCATTCTGTATCACTTCCGGGATGTCGATTTGCTGGTAATCGGTGTCAAATGCCTGCAAGCCAATGGCAAAAACCAGGCCGGCCTGTGAGGTTTCCCCATCCTGCCCGTTATTTACGAGTATTTCAAAATTGCCCGGCAACGTGTAAAACACGGCCTTCACTTTACTACCGTACACCAAAACCTCCCTTTGTACCTTCTGTTCCAGGAATTTTACTGTGTTCTTAGTGATAAAATCACCGGCTGGTAAATTGCCAGGACCGAGGCGAACATTCTCACTGGCCCATTTATACCCGATCACCAGGGTCAAGGGCTGGCATGTGAGCTGCAGCATGTTGGGAGCTCCCTGGATTTGCCAGGTGGAAGGATAACGAAATGAGAAACCATAATCTGCATTGGTATAACTAATCCAACCCGGCTTCGCTACTTCAAGCAACCCGAATGTGGCTGTGGGTGTAACAGCCTTGGCAACATTTAATACCGGGGTGATCCCGGAAGGTACGGCAGTTAGGGTCGTGATCGCTGTGGACGAAGACAGTGTTTCAACCCTTGTTGGTTGTACAGTTATAACCTGATTGCTGCATGCCGCCAGAATCACTATCGCGCTGATAGCCAGGGCATACAGGTATATAAAGAACCATCGTTTCCTTTTCATGGATGATCTCCTGTTTCCGGGGTAGGTGGGGGTGGCGTTGTTGTGGTCAGTGACGGTGTTGGGGTATGGATAGCCGACCGGGTAACCTTAATCATGACATAGAAGGGTTGGCCGGCGCCCTGCCCAGAGCCAAAGCGAATACCATCGGCATTACGTAATTTCCACCAGCCGGTGTAATCACCCCGGTGGTGGGGAGCAGTCAACTCAACCGATATATCTATTGTCTGTCCTGATGGGACATCATGGGGTAAAGGCACCTCAAATGTAATGCCCATAGGATCGCCCATATCGAAAACCAGGGCATAGGCTGTTGTCCAGGTAGACTCACCGCTGTTTAGCAGCTGCCAAGTCTTGGTAAAAGTTTCCCCACCTTGGAGTTCGGTGCCATCCGGGATGGTCACATCCATCACGAATGTGGCGGTATCATTCATGGATAATGGCTCAGTCTTAAGTTTTGCCGCCTCAAAAGTGCGCCAGTCGAACGTAATGCCATTATATGGATCGATTTCTTTGAAAGTCAGGTAGCCATAGCGTCCGTTCTTGGTCTGGTAGCAGATGAAATGGTTTTGTGGCGTGATGGTGAGCGTATCGCTGCTCATGCCCTTCAAACCCATGCACTGGTCGAGCGTAGGCTGGGTCAAAAGCATACTATTGAAAGCAAACGCGGCTGGTAAAAATGGGGCAAACTCTACCTTCATATAATCACCGCCGGAATAAACGGAGAAGTCGCAGCCTGGTGAATTGCCATCTAGCTTACGGCCCTCATCCAGGTCGATACAGGTAGTGAAGTATATAAACGTATTTTGGGCTTCAGCATGAATACCTAGCAAAGCTGAGGCAGGCGAGATTGCTTGTGAATATTCGAAAGAAGCAATGATGCTATCTACCTCAGCCTGGGAAGCAGGCGGGATGTTGATATCCTGGTAATTGCTGCTCATATCATACAGGCTGATGTTGAAAACCAATAAGATATGGGGGCTTTCTGGGCTGGCTGGAATTTCAGCGCTATAACCATTATAATACACTGCTTTAACTCTATTCTGGTAGACCAACACTGTCTTCGGTAATTCCTGCCCCAAAAAAACCGCGCTTCCTCCGCTTTGTAGGTCTCCTGCTCCAGGGCTGGCGCTACTGATCTTAGCGGGTTCATTAGCAACCTTAAACCCAACAACCAGTTCCAGCACCCCCTGGCTTAGCTTGAGGATATGCGGACCATCCTCTAGCTTCCAGGTTGGTGGATAGAAGAAAGAAAAGCCATATCGGTCATTGGCATAGCTTGTCCAACCTGGATAAGCGATCGTGGATTGGTCTGTGGGTAAAACCAGCGAGGGGGTTTGAAAGCTCTCTTGGGTTAGATTTAAACTTGGCGTGACTTTTATCCCTAGGGAAATTAACTGCTCCATCTCCCCACAAGCAGTGAACGCCAGGCAGGCAAGCACGAGTAGCAAGAATTTCAAGCAAGAGAGTTTCATAATAAAGAATTATACTTGTAGAAGGTTAATCGTCATATATAACGTTGGATAATCAGTTTACAATTATCATGCCAGAAACCTAAAATCTCTATGGATAGTAACCAAACTGAGTTGGAAGAAATTGAAGAAGATATTATCCCAGAGCCAACCAACGCCGAGAAACTCAAAGGTGTGCCCTGGACGATCACTTTCAATGTAGCCAACCAAGTCTTCTGTCAGTTCACTTTCTTCGGCTCGGTATTTGTGCTGTTCTTGGGCGAACTGGGATTGAGCAAAACCCAGATCGGTTTGTTCATTGCAGTGATCAGCTTCACCGACCTGATCGCCCTGTTCATGGCAACCACGGTCGCCCGTTGGGGATACAAGCGTACTTTTCTTACCTCCTTTGGCTTAAGAAGCATCTTCACTATTTTCTTGATCTTGACTCCCGGCATTCTGGCGTTCTTCGGCACCGGTGCCGTACCTGCCTATGTAGCCGGCGTCATCGTTGCCTTTTCTATCGCCCGTTCAGTGGGAATTACCGCCCTGATGCCCTGGCATCAAGAGCGCATTCCCAACTCAATCCGTGGCAAATACACTGCCACGAACAACATTTTCACCAGCATCGCCGGCCTGCTGGCAGTCTCTGTTGCAGGATATTTGGTCGGAATATCCACCAATCTGAGCCGTTTTACACTGGTGTTCGCAGCTGGGGTGGTCTTTGGCCTGTTTTCCATCTGGACAGCCTCAAAAATCCCCGGTGGTGCGCCGATAAAAGCCAGTTTAAAAACCACTAACCTGGTCGGGATCCTATCGGTAGCTCGTGATCGCAGCTTATTGTTTTATCTGATTGGCAGCGGCCTAATCACCCTGGCTGCCAGTCCCCTAGGTTCCTTCTTGCCGCTTTTCATGCAAGAGAAGGTAGGGTTAAGTCCAGGGAACATTGTCTGGCTGCAGACGGGTACTTTATTAGGCGGATTGATTTCCGGTTACCTATGGGGTTGGGCAGCTGATCGCTATGGCAGTCGGCCGGTGATGATTTACGGGGTATTTTTCTTGGCGACGATACCAGTGATGTGGTTATTGATGCCCAGGATGAGCAGCTTGAGCTTTTATGCAGCCCTTAGCATCGCATTCTTTAAAGGTACAGCTGACCTGGGATGGAGCGTTGGTTCGAGTCGCCTGCTCTATGTCAAGATCGTGCCCACAGAGAAGAAAATGGAGTATATGGCTTTCTATAACGCTTGGGTGGGTATTGTGACTGCTCTGAGCCAGTTGGTGGGAGGGCGCATCCTAGATTATACTGCTGGGCTTAATGGTCATTTGGGGTTCTTGCCAATCGATTCTTATAGCATCCTGTTCGTTGCCGGTTTGATCCTGCCAGTGGTGAGCCTGCTCTTCTTGAGAAATGTGCGCGCCGACAGCCGGGTCACGATGGGTGAATTTGCCGGTCTGTTCACCCAGGGCAATCCTTTCATCGCCATGGAATCAATGATCCGCTTCTACCGCGCAAAGGATGAACCCGCCACCATCTATATGACCGAACGGTTGGGCCAGGCAAACAGCCCGCTCACAGTAGATGAATTGTTGGCCGCACTTTCAGACCCCAGGTTTTATGTGCGCTTCGAGGCGCTGGTCTCGATTGCACGCCGCGGGCCAGATGATCACCTCATGAATGCCCTGATCAAAGTGCTAGAAGGCAACGACCCGGCGCTCAGCGTCATAGCTGCCTGGGCTATGGGCAGGTTAGGCGACCCGCGCGCCTTACCGCATTTACGGAAAGGATTGAAGTCGCGCTACCGCTCCGTTCAAGCCCACGCCGCACGGTCTTTAGGCACCCTGGGAGATAAAGAGGCGATACCCTTACTGCTGGACCGTTTGGAATATGAAGAGGATAGCGGCCTGCAAATTGCTTTTGCCTGCACTTTAGGGAAGCTTGGAGAAAAAGGAATGACGCCTCGCTTGCTAGCGCTGTTGGAGGCCAACCAAGACCCCGATGTGCGCATGGAATTAGCCCTAGCCCTTGGACGGATTGTCGGCGATGAAAACAACTTCATTCACGTAATGCGCGCCGTCCGCCGCGACCCCGGTACCGCTACTTGCCAAGCATTGGATGCAATGAAAAGCAAGCTAGCTGAGTTTCAGATTGATGATGTGGAGGCATTGGTCAATGACTGTGGTGCAGCTTTTTCTAGAAATGAATTTGCCGATGGCGCTCCATTACTCGCTCGAATTATTCGCTTACTGCTCCTGGCCGAATTAGACCAGGCGGCAGCCTTGATCCTACAGAGCTGTGCCAGGTGGTTGGAAGAATCCGACATTGAACGGATCGAATGTCTTATCCTGGCTTTACACACCCTGGGAAGCATTAGCCGTAGCCCTGTTTAGAGACAACTCAATGTGTTTTTGACGGTGTGGTGCACCACAATGGGGGCAATAAGCTGCATCTATATCCAACATCTGTCCGCAATAAGTACAGGGCTGTGATCGCAGAGGTGAACCACAAGCAGGACACCAATTAAACATAACCGGATTCTTTTTTCCACAATGATGACAGAGTATCTGAAGATCACCCCGCCCTTCCGCCAGTTGCTGCTGGTTGATCTTTTCAGGCGTAGTTGCTATTGTTATTAATAATGGAACAAGATTGTTACCACAACACATATATTACCTCGCAATCAACTTAGCAGCTTCGCCCATCTACAGATGAAAAAAGACTAGCTGATGAGACTGGCGTATTAAACACAGGCTTACCACATTATATTGAGAAATCTTCCCCTCGCCAGACGCCATGATCAGGTAGATGTAAGGGAGGTGGATGTGGATAACCATTATTCAGGCGATCTTCCAATCCTTCCACACGTTTCATCAGGAGAACAAGGGTGTCACCAATGGTATCTGGTAGGCGATTATGGTCAAGGTCTGGCATAGAAGGAATTTCGCGCGGCTCACTGCGTATCACTACCTGTCCTGGGACTCCTACAACCACGGAGTTGGGAGGCACAGGTTTCACTACTACCGCATTAGCCCCAATACGACTGTTTTCGCCGATGGTAATTGCACCCAATATCTTTGCGCCAGCACCAACTACAACGTTATCTTCCACCGTAGGGTGACGTTTGCCTTTCTTTAAGCTTGTGCCACCCAAAGTCACACCATGATAGAGTGTTACACAACGACCGATTTCAGCTGTCTCACCAATGACTACCCCCATGCCATGGTCGATAAATAGACCATGACCAATCTTTGCCCCGGGGTGGATTTCAACACCCGTTATCCCACGCACTGCTTGTGATGTCAGACGAGCCAGTAGTTTGAGACGATGCGTCCACAACCAGTGGGAAAGGCGGTATCCCCAGACTGCATGCAAACCGGAATAGCACAGCAAGATTTCTAGGGTGCTACGAGCTGCTGGGTCACGTTCAATGGCAGAGCGAATATCTTCGCGGATGGTTTTAATCATCTTAGGATATTAATCGATCAAATCCGCAAACAGCGGTGTACTCAGGTAACGCTCACCGAAGGAGGGGACGATCACCACGATCATTTTGCCGGCGTTTTCGCTGCGTTTGGCAACCTGCAAGGCCGCCCAAGTCGCAGCGCCAGAAGAAATGCCTACAAGCAGACCCTCCTCACGCGCCATACGCCGGGCTATCTCGAAGGCATCTTCGTTTTTCACCCGAATGATTTCGTCGTAAATTTTGGTATTTAATACGTTTGGTATAAAACCAGCGCCAATTCCCTGAATGGGGTGAGGTCCTTTTGGTCCTCCAGAGAGAACCGGAGATGCATCAGGTTCAACCGCTACACATCGGAAGGTTGGTTTACGGGCTTTGAGTACCTCACCCACACCAGTAATAGTGCCTCCGGTACCCACACCCGCTACCAGGATATCAGCTTTCCCATCCGTATCACGCCAAATTTCCTCCGCTGTGGTTTTACGGTGGATTTCAGGGTTAGCAGGATTTTCAAACTGTTGCGCAATGAAGTAGCGCGAGTCAGAGGCAGCCATTTCCTCTGTTTTGCGGATTGCACCCGGCATGCCTTCACTGCCCGGTGTCAGGATCAGTTCTGCTCCATAGGCACGTAGAAGTATACGCCGTTCTTTACTCATGGTATCGGGCATGACCAGGGTGCAGCGGTAGCCACGGGCGGCGCAGACAAAAGCCAGGGCAATGCCGGTATTTCCACTGGTTGCTTCAAGGATGATCGTATCAGGCTTGATCAGACCAGCTTCTTCGGCAGTATTAATCATAGCCGCTCCAATGCGGTCTTTGACGCTGTGAGCCGGGTTGTAATATTCCAATTTAACCAAAACCTCTGCTTTAGCTCCTCCGGTCACACGTCGTAGACGTACAAGAGGCGTATTGCCAATCAACTCTGTGACATCTTGTGCTATTTTCATTTAAAACTCCTTCAGTGTTTATAATTGTAAATAACTCGAGTTACTATCTTGCGGAGGATTAATAAAATATCCTTTGTTATTTATGTAATAAAGAACTAAACCTTTTCCTCAATACATAGAAAAACACCTGCTTTTCTTTACTGCTTTCTCACTTATGAGAAAGTGTTAGTTGATGAGGTCGGCGGTTTGACCATAGGCTCAATCCCAAGATTACCCAATAACCCACATAAGCAATCACCTGGCTTAAGGAAGGGCTGCTGCTATAACCAACTAATGCACGCAGCAATTGCCCAAATGTAGATTCCTCAGGGATAATAAAGCTGACGTCCCAGATATGTTCAATGATAGCAGGCACCCAACCGGCTTCATTAAATTCATGGATTCCAATGCCCACCAGACCAGCAGCAAAAACAATCAGCAGCGCGTTTGTATATTGGAAGAAATGGGTCAAACTTACCCGCCGCGTGGTAGCGAACAATATCCAACCCAATAGAATTGCCCCACCGATGCCCAGACTGGCTCCCAATACTGTTTGAACAGGACTGGATGTCAGGCGAACTGCCAGTAAGAAAAGCGCCAGTTCAATGCCTTCTCGCAATACCGCCAGAAAAGCCAACAAAAACAATGCCCATTGCCTCCTTTTTGATGTCGCCTGAGGCACCCCAAGTTCAAGTTCTTCTCTCATAGAAATGGAGTACGTCCGCATCCAGAAAATCATCCAGGTCAGGATACCGGCGGCCAAAAGCATCGTTATTCCTTCGAAGACCTGCTCTCCTGCTCCCTCAAACTCTGTGCTAATCAGGTTGAGAACGAAAGCCACCATAAAACTGATGATCAATGCACTGATGGCGCCAGCCCAAACAAGGAAGCTAAGATCCCGGCGGTCCAGATTCCGTAGTATTCCCAATACAATACCAATTATTAAAGCAGCTTCTAAGCCTTCACGTAAAGATAGGACTAAGCTTGAAATCATATATCAGCAACCAATCCTTTTGGCGACCTTTTATGCTTAATCAGGTCGCGCGATTATTAATTTGAATATATCTGTATTGTCAAGATTCTCTATATGCTCGATAACAAGTCCTGCCAACTGGACATTTTCAATTGTCTTTCGGTTGATATTCGCTCCCATAATGCGCACAGTCAGTGGATTGAGAATATCCATCGCCCTTCCGATTACAGGCTGGGATGAGCGCACATGTTCCAGGAGGAATAACTTTCCATCCGGTTTTAAGACCCGTTTCACCTCTCGCAAACCCAAAATAGCGTCCGGCACGGAACAAAACACAAAAGTAGCCACAACATTATCAAAACTTGCATCCGAAAATGTAAGTTTCTGGACATCCCCAAGGCGAAGATCGGGAGTTACTCCAAGTACAGCCGCTCGTTGAGCGGCTTGGTTAAGCATAGCTGGGGTTATATCTATTCCCGATACCGCGATCTGGCGGGGGTAAAAAGGTATATTCCGGCCCGTGCCCACACCGACTTCGAGGACTCTGGGGCCCTGTACAAATGACCATAACTTTTTCCGCCACAAATGATATTTTCGTTCAGGCAACGTCTCCATGAAATCGTAGAACTTTGCAATCCGCTGGTAACGGTCACGAGTAAGGACAGTGAGTTGAAAATTAGTACTTACCATAGTACAGATCATACCCATAAAGTCCTTAATTGTAACGCGCTATATCGCCTGAGTTTGATAGGTAGAATTGCCTATTCACAAATGCGCTGTATCACCCTATAGGTTTTTCCTTAACGGATTTACAATCTTTTTAAGATTAAACCAGGAGGCTATACATGCAAAAAGTACGAAGGAGGAGAATTAAACACGGAAAAGCACGATCGAGGCCGTGGCCTTTGTTTCTGGTATTGGGAGGTGTTTTACTCATTGCCATAACGCTATTGTTTACCTTCCGCAAACCCGCCTCATCTTATACGGCCGAGGTAAAGGGTGGACCTCACCTGAAAGCTGACAAAGAATTGGTTGACCTAGGCGATGTAAAACTGGGTACACCAGTAAAGGTTTCTTTTCAGCTCACCAATGTAGGCGATCGAACATTACGCTTCAAAGAACCCCCGTATGTTGAGGTAAAGGAGGGGTGTTGACCTCCAAACCCAGTCATCGGTTCGATGACCCTCAACCCCGGTGAGAGGACCACTCTTTCTATGGAATTTATGATGCACGGCGAGATGGGTGGTAAACACGATTTCCGCGTTCACATCTCCACCACCGACCCCATAACACCCGAATTAATATTGACCGTGCTTTCAAATTGGGTGCCATAACGATATGTGTTCTTCAGAAACGATCTTTTTGGTGTTGCCCACGTATAGAGAACAAGTTATCCAACAAGCTGAACAACTCCTGATAACAGCCGGGTTGCATGTGGAGCATACCTTTAATTTGCAGAATGCGATGGCGCGTGATAATAAAAGCATCACTTTAGAAGCACCAGGAAATTTCTGTCAGATGATCGTTTTTCTAGTTTATAGCGAAAGCTCAAAACCAGTCACATTGGTTATTCACGGCCAATATAAAAAGACAACCTTTGGCTTGGTGAGGGCTATTCACCATCCAACGGATCTTCAGTTGGAAAGTTTTATTATAGAAACTCTGAGTCAGCTAAAGAATATTTTACTCCCTGTAGATGACTCATCTACACCTGCTCTGGTTGAATAGGTGTGGTTGGCCGAAAGTAATTTGAATAAAAATCTAGATTTCCCGCCAACCACTTGAGTAATCGTCTGGAAAACAACAATGTTTTTCTAAAAATCTTTTAGCCGATTACAAGGGAGCAATAAAAAAAATCTTGAGTAATGCGAGGAACAAATGTCCGTTTTTCACTTTTTCTATAAAACCTACAATCAAAAATTACTGATTTTAAGCCCAATTATTCTCCTATCCATAATCTCTCTTTCTGGATGCAAATCAGCGAATACTTCATCTAGCCAGGAGCTCAAGATGGCTCCCAAATCCCAAATGCCTGCAGATGTCCAGAAAGCTCCAGTTACAGTCCAGGAAGCGTATCAATTTGCGTTTGCCAATCCAGAAATCATGCAGTCTGTGCCCTGTTACTGCGGTTGTGGGGCAGCAGGGCATGAGTCAAACTATGATTGTTATGTCAAAGAAGTCAATTCATCAGGGGAGATCACGTATGATCAGCACGGTCTGGGCTGTTCCATTTGCGTAGATATTACTCAGGATGTGATGCGTCTCTTGCGAGAGGGAAAATCCGTAAAAGATATTCGCTCGGTAATTGATCAAACCTATGCGCAATACGGCCCATCCAATATGCCCTCGAATCCCTGATCCTATGTGCAACCCCAAGCATACGCGCTCACAAGAAAACATCGTCGAATATATCCAGCCATGGCAATTGGTTATTGTCATTGCGCTGATGGGGGTCTTCATTCCACTTCCCCGACCGGCTGAGAAATCTACAGATCGCAATATTCGAATAGAAGCCAGTCGTTTTAATTATTCTCCATCTGAACTTTATGTGAATCCTGGTGATAAGGTAACCATCGAATTAGTGTCCAACGATGTGACCCATGGCTTTTCCCTGGATAGTTATGGCTTAAATCTTACTGCTGTTCCAGGGCAAACAGCAAGGGTGACATTTGTTGCTGACCATCCAGGAGCTTTTCGTTGGCGTTGTACGGTAACATGTGGCAACATGCACCCATTTATGATCGGTAAACTTCAGGTAGGTCCCAACCTTTTGTTATGGCGTGCTATTACATTGGGGACACTGGCTGTGGCGGCAGTATTTTGGAGTGTGCATAAATGACACGATTAAACCTGGCCCGCTATCCCTGGATAAAGTCGCTTTTGCTTAGTCGATGGCCACAATTCCTGACACATGCTGTTTTGCTCGCAGGTTTTATCTTCACCATTCTGGTGGGACTGCTGGGGCCGGTGGTGGGCAGTCACAACTTTGCCGTCATCTTCGTTTGGATTGCTTGGTGGAGCGCATTAAAATTATTCTTCATTCCCTTGGGTGGGCGCTCCTGGTGCAGCATCTGTCCTATTCCTGTGCCCGGTGAATGGCTTCAGAGGGGCGGAATTCTCAAATCCACAGGCCAAGGTTGGGGATTGGGAAAACGTTGGCCCAAATTTCTGAGGGGAAATTGGATTCAATCCGGTGTTTTTCTGTTGATCGGCCTGTTCAGCGCAGTTATTCTAACCTCGGCACGTATTACTGCACTGGTGCTGTTAGGGGTTATCCTGCTATCCCTGGTTCTCAGCCTGTTCTATGAGCGCCGTGCCTTTTGCAGGTATATATGCCCTATAGGAGGTTTCACCGGATTATATGCGCTTGCTGCTCCTTTGGAAGTTCGTTCTAAATACCCTTCAGTGTGTGCTGGTGAAGCAGGAAAAATTCATTATGCTGCTTGCCCCTGGGGTATCAATCCGCTGGCCTTGAAAGCTAATACAAACTGTGGCCTGTGTATGGAATGTTTGCGCGTCTGCCCGAACGATAATTTTGCCGTAAACCTGCGGCCTTTTGGCAGCGATCTCGGACCTCAAACCAAACTCCACCTGGATGAAACCTTTTTGGGTTTGGTTATGTTGAGCAGTGTCCTGGTCGATGCAGCGATTTTCCTTGGGCCCTGGGGTGCCTTGAAATCCGCTGCTTACACAATCGGGAGCATCCCCTGGTTAGTCTTCACGACAGTTTTTCTAGGGATCTCCCTGACAGTAATTCCTGGTCTCTACGCGCTGGCTATTTGGACTGGACAACAACTCTCCAAATCGCAAATACCATTTCGTAAAGCCCTGGCACAGCAGGGCCAGGTGCTCATTCCGCTGGGTCTGATGGCCTGGATTGCTTTCACGATTTCTTTTGCTTTCACCAAATTCTCTTATGTTCTACCAGTACTTTCTGATCCTGTAGGCTTGGGATGGAATTTACTGGCACTGGGTAAACCGGCTTGGACAGTTGACACAAACCTTATCTATCTCATCTTAAAAGCAGCCGCCCTGGTAGGTGGCTTGCTCTGGTCGAGCAGGGTGGCGCTTCGCCTGGCCGATGGGACAAACCCGCACAAACAATCCCTGCCAACGATTGGTTTTTGCATGTTATTTACTCTGGTCATGTTATGGTTACTGATTGGATAGCACGATGATGAAAAAAGAATTCATAGCTCGTTTGGTTATTATTCTTTTCTTGGGAATTGCAATCTTGATCCCAGTTGCGGGTCGCCAATTCTTCCCAATATTCTCCAAAGACAAACTCGTAGAAATTCACGCCCGCATGCCAGAAAACGGCGGCTGGAGTCCAGCAATCATCAAAGCGGCTGTCGGGCAACCCATCCATCTCCGCCTGATCTCGGATGATGTATTGCATAGCTTTGCCATCAGCCAATCAGACCAGCCGCCCTTAGATCTTCCCCCAGGCGAAGTCGTCGACACCACGTTGATTTTCAATCAACCCGGGAGATATACTTTCTACTGCACCCGCTGGTGTGGGGTCAATCACTGGCGCATGCGCGGCATCATTGAAGTATCTGGCCCAGGACAAACGACTGACAAGCAGCCTGAGCCATTATATCTTCGTTTAAATCTGGATCTTGATGCTCCACACCTGGCATCGGTCATCCCTGAAAAGCAACCATCCGCTGAGCGGGGAGCACAGTTTGCCAACCTTCTTCCAGTCTATGCAACTGACCCATATACATATCAAACTAACAGCCCTACCCAACTCTGGCAACAACTGCGTACTGAAGCAAACTTGCGTGAATTGAGCGATGCTGACCTATGGGATGTTGTCGCGTATATATGGCAAAACCACACCACCCCACAAAAAGTGGCGCAAGGAGCAAACTTATTTTCCACCAATTGCGCCGCCTGCCACGGTGAGACCGGTCGGGGAGATGGGGTCATGTTCGCTAATTTACCTGCAATGAACCCCCAAGATAAAAAACATGGTCTTACTCGGCCACCTGATTTCACCAACCAACAGGTGCTTTTAGGAGCTAGTCCGGCGATTCTTGAGGGTAAGATCATCCGCGGCGGCATGGGAACCGGCATGCCTTATTGGGGGCCAATTTTCAGGGATGACCAAATTGATGACCTGGTCAGTTATATTTATACCTTCGTACTGCAACCCCCTGATTAAACGTGGTAGCTCCACGTCACTTTTGTGGATTTATTATCTATCTTGCAGTGTTTTGGCTTGCAGTGTTTTGGCCGCGATTTGAGACCTGTTCTCTTGCGCGGCATGGTGCTCGTGGTTTCCGTGCCGCATCGACCCCATCATCAGGAAATGAGTCAAGGGGCATATCAAAAGCATCAGGCCCAAAAACACATTTCCGCTAGGTACTTTGAAAATAGAGATCGCAGCTACGGCTCCAGCGCCGATTAATATGCACGATAACACTATTAAAATATGTTTCTTTTCCATAGGTACTCTCCTTGTTATTTATTTTTTGAGCTGCCAGGTAAACTGGCGTATCGGGACATCTACATTGCGAATGGTGACGGTCACCTGAGTAGCCCCATCTAATATCGACTTATCATCATATGTGGTCGGAAAAGATAATTTTCCCTCTACATGGTGGCCGCCCTTGGACCCCTCCCACTGATCGGCCTGGATCATGCGTTGTGGATCGCCCGTAGTTAAAGTTGCCAACATCCGCAGATCCATGTCAAGTTCGACTGAGTGAGTATCCATTTTAACGGCGAATGTCAATATCTTTCCTGGATTATCCAGATTCAAAGGCCGAATCTCAACAATTACTGCTCCTTGAGAATCATTGCGGAGTAGATCAGGCATTTTCACCGGCACTTGTGTATTGGAGGCATTTCCTGAACAAGCAGTCAGTAAGAATCCAATTAAAAAAGACAGAAAAACAGTCGCAAGGTATTTCATAATTTCTCCTTTGTATAGGACAGGGTTCTGGTCGTATTCACGATCCTTCTCCGTTCACGGATTAAGATGGTAAGCATTATAACGATACCCAAAAGTGTGGTTCCCAAACCAACGCTCATAAAAGCCAGGCGGTACTGAGTAAGGAATGTAGTTGCTGCGGTCAGGCCTAAAATAGGTAACAAATCGGTTACATGATGGGCGCAACATGCTACCATTGCGACTGTTGAAGTTGTACCACCAGCTCCCATCATCGCTCCACTTGGTCCGGGGTCTGTCACTGGGAAAAATAGCTTTTTTCTGATAATGGTGTATAGAGACGCCTGTACACCAAAACCGAGAATAATTGGAATTACAATCCAGCGGTCTTGCCAGAATGCCTTTGCCGCATTCTGGGTGCCTTCCGCCCAGGACATAATCCCAAAATATAGGGCAGTCAGAAATATTGCGCCTGCTAAACCCACCCCAAGAGGGAGAAGAAATCGCCTTTTTAGCAACATTGGTCTATACCTGCTTTTGGAGTTTCGATTTTATAAACCACTTTTTTGATATAATGTATCCAGATTATACGTAAAAAATCATCGGCTGATATGCGCCATATCACCCAATCATCCATAAGCGAAAGTGCCTATTGTAGATACCGGTATTGGTTTATACAATTTCAACATCTTTTAATGCGGGAAAGGAAAGCCTTCGATGTCAAACAAGAAAAAGAAATATCCAAAACAAAGGCAAGTCCATGCACAAAAAAATAGGCAGACCTTACTCATTATTTTGGGAGGAGTAGTTCTTCTGGCTGTCGCTTTGTTTTTTACCTTTCGAAAACCAACCACCTTTTATACTCCACAAGTTACCGGCATGCCCAGCCTGAAAGCGGATAAAGAGAAGGTTGATTTAGGGAATGTAAAACTGGGAACGCCGGTAAAAGTTTCATTTGAGTTGACCAATGTCGGTGATCAGCCACTCACGTTCAAAGAGGACCCATATGTCGAGGTCAGGCAGGGGTGCTGACCCCCTACACCTGTCATCGGTTCGATGACTCTCAAACCTGGTGATAGCACAACCCTCTACATGGAGTTTTTGATGCACGGAACAATGGGTGGTTTTCACGATTTTCGGGTCCACCTGAAAACCAATGACCCCCAAAAACCTGATTATATTTTAACGGTGCTCTCAAATTGGGTCGAATAGAAATTCCATAATCTTAAACCAGGAGCGCCATCTACTCTCTTATTCAGAGAATGGACGGCGTTCCTTCTATGAGAGGAGAACTCTTATATTATTAAAGTATATCCTCAGCTTCTTTGATTCCATAGAGCCATCTGGCCTAAATCTGGATAGGTATATTTGCTCAGGAACAATTAGGCAATATAGCGGTTGACGTATAGAAACACGAACCTTACTATATAAAGCATCGTTAAAGCATCGAGGCTGTCTTAAACTGGCACTCGGGGGTAGCCACTCTCTTTGACAAATCGAAAGAGGGTTCTTTTCATGACAAATGCAGTATGGCAAATATTCCTATCCGTTCCAATCGGGACACGCATTGGTGAGATCAATGAATGACAAGGGTCGGGTTATCTCTCGCCGCCAGTTTTTAAGACTGACTGTGTTCAGCCTTGGTGCTCTGGCATTTCGACATTCAAACCTTTTTACTCCCCGTGTGCAGTTTCCGAAAGCGGAAAAATTGGGTAGAGTAAACGTGGGGATGGTCGAGGCGAAGTCCAAACCGGATGCGGACAGTGAAACCGTTGCAAAGGTTTATGAGGATGCTGTTGTTCCCTGGATCCATGAAGTCGTTGGGCGTCAGCCGCTGCGGGTTAATCAACGCTGGGTGGAAACTTCCCAGGGATATATCTGGGCTCCTTATCTCCAGCCGGTGAAGAACCGCCCCAATATACCCATCACAGAATTACCAGCCACAAGTTTGGGATCTGGAATGTGGGCTGAAGTAACGATTCCATTCGTTGACCTGGTTTTAGCAAACCCACCCGCTCGCTCATATTGGTTGAAGAATGCGACCGCTCCGCGCCTTTATTACAGCCAGGTCCTTTGGATCGACCAGGTCAAGACGGACGAGCAGGGGCAGGTTTGGTATCGGGTGAATGAGCGCTTTGGATATGGCGATTTGTTGTGGGCAACCGCTGAAGCCTTTCGACCTCTGACCACAGAAGAAATGGAACCCATTCATCCTGATGCAGAGGATAAGCTGGTAGTGGTTAACATCTCTCGCCAAACACTCTCCTGCTTTGAGGGAAAAGAAGAGATATATAATACCCGCGTTTCGACCGGCGTTATGAATAATATCGAGGGAACACCCACCGATAATTGGTCGACCCCACTCGGAACACGGGCGATCTGGCGAAAAATGGTGTCCGTTCATATGTCCGGCGGTACGACAGGTGGCGGATACGATTTACCTGGAGTAAGTTGGACAACCTTTTTCGAAGGGAATGGAGTTGCGATTCATTCCACCTTTTGGCACAACAATTTTGGCGAACCGATGTCCCACGAGTGTGTAAATGCAACCCCCGAGGATGCAAAATGGGTTTTCCGTTGGACAAAACCTGTTGTGCCTTATGATCCAGGTGATGTAACGATCGGCATGCCGGGGGGAACAAAGGTACGAGTGATAGAATCCTGATCCCCCTTGACGAGGTTTTTAAGAGCTGTCTGAACTGGATCAAGTGCTTGAAAAACATTAAGTTGGGCAAAGTCCGTTTCAATCGTCATTTGCATTGAATAGGCCAAAATGCCCAATGGTTTTCCCGCCAAATGGCGCTAACCTAAGAAGAATAAGCGTATTAAACTTGGTGAAGATTAAATAAGTTGCTCATAATCCTTAGAACAAGGAGTTCCCTATTCATGACGTACTTGACACCTGAATCCGAAAATATTACCTCTACTCCAGAAATCATATACGATACTTCTGGTGCTGATCCTACCTCTCACAAACTCAAATCCCGATTTATTTTTCCGATAATATTCATTGCAATCCTAGCCCTGGTCTTTGCGTCTGGGATGGGCAGCGGCTATTTATTATGGGGGCGTAATAATTCATCCAATAAAGCTTCCGGCGAGATAGAAGCGATGGTTAATGCAATCAATCCAAAGGAAGGTTTCAAAATTCAAGCAAAGTATGGCGATTTTGGCCCCAAACTACTTGCCGCCGGTGCAATCGATATAAAGACTTTTGAACAGCTATACCAGGAATCTGGCCGACCTCTTTCTGATAAAGAAATTGAGGTTCTGACAAAAGGCAGCCAGGATCAACTGGTGATCAACCGCCAAAATGCGCATTTCCTGCTCAATTTCTTTTGGGCTTTAACGCTGGCTAACAAGAACCCAATCCTGGACAAGGGTCTAATCCAACAGGTCAGCGATGGACAGATAGATGGATTTGCCTCAACCGGTGGATGGACAATCGGACAAAAACCGGTTACCGAGTTGTTTTCAAGTACCCCCATTCTTTCGCTCTCAGAAGATCAACAAGCCCGAGTAGAGGAAGTGGCGAAGGCGGTCTACCGCCCGTGTTGTGATAATCCCACGGATTTGCCGGATTGCAATCACGGCATGGCGATGCTTGGGCTGTTGGAATTGATGGCTTCCCAAAATGCCAGCGTCGACGAAATGTTCACAGCGGCGAAGTATGTCAATGCGTTCTGGTTCCCGCAGCAGACGCTGGAACAGGCTGTCTACTTCAAGAACACCCAGAAGTTGAAATACGAAAATATTGATGCCCGAATGATTGTTAGCCCGGAGTATTCTTCCATCAGCGGTTTTCAGCAAGTACAACAATGGCTGGCCAACAATGGCCTGCTTGAACAAGCGCCCAAGGGCGGGAGCAACTGCGGCGTTTGAAACGCAAAAAGGAATTTATATGATCACAATTTCGCTTGATCCAATTCTTCTCACTATCGGGCATGTCCATTTACGCTGGTATGGCCTGATCGTTGCTACTGCCATTATGATTGGCGTCTGGTTGGCAATTCGCGAAGCTGGTCGAAAAGGGTTCAAAACTGATGACATTTTCAACAGTGCTGTGTGGATTATCTGTGCCGGTCTAATTGGCGCTCGCCTGTTCCACGTCTTGGACCATTGGGTAGACAAGTACGCTGCTAACCCTATCCGTGCGTTCAACATCTGGGAAGGCGGTCTGGCGATCTGGGGTGGCGTGCTTGGTGGATTAGTAGCTGTTGCCATACTGGCGCGCCTGTATGGTTGGAATACGCCCCGGCTGCTGGATGCTTTGGTTCCGGGGGTCGTCTTGGCTCAAGCAATCGGTCGGGTGGCTTGCATCATTACAGGGGACTCTATCGGAAAACCCACTACCGGGCCATTTGGTTTTGCTTATACCAACCCTAATGCGATGGTTCCGCAGCTCGGAGTTTACTATACTCCCACGCCCGTTTATGAAATCATCATGAACCTTGGCATTTTTGCTTTGTTGTGGAGCTTGAGGAAAAAGACCTTGCCTGATGGCGTTTTGACGCTTATCTATCTGGTGTTGTATTCTTTTGGGCGGTTCTTTGTCAGTTTTGCCAGCTCTTATCAAATTGTTGCTTGGGGGCTCAATCAAGCGCAGATAATCAGCGTTTTCGTATTCCTGGTCAGTCTACCATTGCTTACCATTTTGACATTCAAGCATCGGCAGACACACCTTTTAACATCAAGAAGATGATTGCATGTTGTGGATAAATTCGTCCCGATATCCTTTTGCACAGAAGTAATATAGCTGCCCTTCCCATTCGGTTTTGACCGCTATCCCCGTATCAATTGCCATCCTGCAAACTGGGTCGGTGGCCATTGTGACCATTTCCTTTAAATTGCCCATCTTCCAGCCAAAGAACTCGGTCAACAATTTCCTTAATGCGTTGGTCGTGGGAAACGATCCTTACGCTGCGCCCTTGTTCTTTGGCAATGCGCCGCAGCAAGCGGGTTCGTACCATGGCCATTGCTAACCAGCATCTTCCCTTATAGCTTGTTCTTGCTGGTGGAGTTACCGTTAGAGTGCCACAAGACCCTTATTCTTTCAACATCCACGGTTTATTGGAGTGCTACTATTAAACGTTATCCATGTATTATAATATCTATATGTCGAGCATTGCTGCGCCAATCCGTGTTCTCCTGGCAGATGACCATGCCATTGTCCGGGCAGGGATTCGCCAGTTCTTGGAACAGAACGGTGATATTAAAGTCATCGCCGAAGTTGGGAATGGTCAAGAAGCCTGCGTTCTGATTGAACAAGAAAAACCGGACGTAGCAGTCCTGGATATTCAAATGCCAAATATGAGTGGGATTGAGGTCACTCGCTGGATTCGTTTGCACCACCTATCCACCGGTGTATTGATTTTAACTGCCTTTGATGACGATCCTTATATCCAGGCTGTTTTACAGGCCGGCGCTAATGGTTATGTTTTAAAAACCGCAGACCCAGGGGATATTATTCAGGGGGTGCGAGATGTCTATCATGGAAAGTCTGTGTTAGACACTACCTTAGCCCTAAAACTAATCAAAAAAATCACTGGTAAAGAAGAATCTGCTCTTATTGAGTCGTTGACTGAGCGAGAATTGGAAGTTCTGACTCTGACAGCTAAAGGCTATACGAACAAAGCCATCGGTGTGCAATTAGGGATTAGTGACCGCACAGTACAAAACCACCTGGCGAATATTTTCAATAAGCTGCAGGCGGAAAGCCGCACTGAGGCTGTAATGCGCGCAGTATCCCTGGGCTTGATCCCAGCAAATATTGCTGAGACCACCGATAGTTAAAATATGCCCTCACCGATCGAGATTCGTCATCCGTTTCGTAACGTAAACTGGCGAAGTTTTCCACTGCAACTCATTCTGCTTACAGTGTTACCCCTGGCCGTTCTGACTCTGGTGGTAGCCTTTGGCAGCCTGTCTCTTCACCATCAAGCTATGCGCTCTTTGGTGGGCGACCGGGATCTACGCGCCGCTCGCGCAGCAGCCAATATGCTTGGGAAGGAGCTATCTCATCGAGCCCTTATCATCCAAATTCTGGCGCGCAGTATGGCAAATAGAACCGACCTGGAAAACCTGTTGATCAAACCAGATGAAATTACATCGTCTTTCGATGATGGCCTGGCTCTCTTTTCACCCACAAGGCGCCTGATTACATCCAGCAACTCAGCCACAATTTGGAACGACAACTCCATCCAGATGTCAGATGCCATAACTGACCTGATTCGCAGAAGTTCAGAGGAAGTAGCTTTTTCTCATCTTTTGTCTCTGGATGGTTCTGATCATAAAACTGTATTTGTTGGAGCTTTAACCGCCGATGGTAATCTTTTGGTCGGAGCGTTTTCCCCAGCCAGCATGATTCATAATTTTTTGAAAAATTCCATTTACGAAGATCAAACCAATGTCATAGTTATCAACCCAGATAACACCAGTAATGGCTTTGAGATTCTATTCCAGGCGGGCGAAGAAAAATCGATTGAACAACTCTATAAACACCCAGTAATCATAGATGCATTAAATGGGAAAAGTGGCATCAGATATTATCAGACAAACCAGGGAGAACATGTGATCGCATTTAGCCCAATCACCCCCATCGGATGGGGGTTGATAATTGAAGAATCTTGGGAAAATATTGCCAGCCCGTATCTACGCTCTACCCAAGCTGCGCCCCTGGTCCTGGTACCTGTTCTCCTACTGGCGTTGATGGCTATATGGTTTGGAGTACACCGGATTGTTCAGCCGCTTCAAGCCTTAGAAAATCGGGCAGCAGAATTGGCCAAGGGTGATTTCGAGGCCATCCATCAACCAGTTGGTGGTATCTCCGAAATCCGCCATCTACAAGCTGAGTTGATCGATATGGCAGAAAAACTAAAAACCGCCCAACAAAATCTGCGCAGCTATATTGGGGCGATCACGGCCGGCATTGAGAATGAGCGGCGAAGCCTCGCCCGTGAGTTGCATGATGATACCATCCAGGCGTTGATTGCGCTTAATCAACGCACTCAATTGGCTTCTCTCAACTCAACCCAATCTCAAAAAGATTTATTAAAGGAACTTCAACAACTAGTAGGACAAACGATGTTGAACCTGCGCCGTATGATTCGCGGTCTGCGACCAGTTTATCTGGAAGACCTGGGATTGGTCACTGCCCTGGAGATGTTAGCGCATGAAACCAGCCAGTTTGCAAACCTACCAGTATCTTTTCAAATGGGGGGAAATGAGTATCGCCTGGAAGCAGAGAAAGAAATCACCATTTACCGGATTGTTCAGGAATCTTTAAGCAACATTACCCGCCATGCCAACGCAGGTCATGCCTGGTTGGAACTGGCTTATACTCCCAACTTTCTAAATGTGGTGATTCGAGACAACGGCAAAGGCTTCATCGTCCCCATCAGCCCCTCAGAATTTGCCAGAGAAGGCCACTTCGGGCTACTTGGCCTACAGGAACGGGCTGAACTCATCGGCGCCAGCTTGGAAATAACATCCATACCTGGCCAGGGTACAAAGGTTTCAGTTCACTTACCTATTCCCCAAGAGCAATAGGCTAAATCACTTATTGCAGATTGGGCATCTTGGCTCTTTCATAGAGAGTACTTTCATTATATACTATTATAGTAAGACATAACTGGGTAATTCTTCCAGTATAAACTAAATCACCTATTTGACATTTTATACGAAAGGGGCTGTGAAAAACTATGGTAAAAGATCCAGTCTGTGGCATGGAAGTAGACCCCAAGGCTGTCACGGAGAAATCGGAGTACCAGGGGCAGACCTACTACTTTTGCTCACCGGGTTGCAAGAAGGCTTTCGATAAAGAGCCTCAAAAATA
>Ga0315284_10002139_pt1 | contig 28325 bp, 23 predicted proteins | sample YL17G09_16_MG_FD_203696 | JGI IMG/M metagenome (GOLD analysis project Ga0315284, IMG submission 203696) | Sediment microbial communities from Yellowstone Lake, YNP, Wyoming, USA - YL17G09_16 | ecosystem: Environmental > Aquatic > Freshwater > Lake > Sediment | place: USA: Wyoming | collected...
CCAGGGAACAAGCATTCTTGAAGGCCCCCGTTGAGGCGTCAGGGAGGTGTGAAATGGCCCGATTGAGAATCAAAGCTGGCTGGCTTCTCGCTCTGTCGGTTGTCCTGGTCATATTCTGCTCCAGCTTCACCGCCGCGCGCGCTGCGGGACCGAACGAGGTTCGGGTGCGCGTCAACATTTGGGTGGGTTGCGCGGGAGGGCTGGTCGCGAATGGTGGGCTCGACACCGCTCCCGGGTCCATCTTCGCCAAGAAAGGGCTGAAGGTCTCCTTCAAGATCATCGACGATTGGACCGAGGGCGCGGCGGCGCTCGCGACGGGCAACGTGGACGTGATGCTGACCACGGCGGACGTCTGGGCGAAGGACTACGCGCAGCTCAAAGCCCGGGGCTTCACGGGCCGCGCGTTTTTCCTGGTGGACTGGTCGCGCGGGGCTGACGGCATCATTGCCGCCCAGGGCATCAACAACTTGAAAGACCTCGCCGGCAAGAAGCTGGCCTTCGCGCCTTACACGCCGTCGCATTTCCTGCTGTGGTACGGATTGAAACAATCCGGCCTGAGCGTGCCGCAACGGAATGAAGTGTATTCAAAGGGCATTCACACCAAGGACGGCATCGAGCCTGCCACGTTGTTTGCGCAGCAGAAAGTTGACGCCGCCGTCGCCTGGGACCCTGACATGAGTGACGCGGTCTCGAAGCGCGCCGGGTCCAGGAAGATCTACGACACGCGCACGGCGGACAAGCTCATCGCCGATATCCTGGTGGTAAGCGAGCGCTTCGCGGCCGGCCACGCCGATACTCTCGCCAAATTCGCGCAGGGGTGGCTCGAAGGCGTGCAGTTTATCAAGGCCGAGCCGTCCCGGGCTTACAACCTGATTGGCTCGATTAAGGACTTCAATATCCCGACGGACCTTGCTAAAACGATGCTGGATGGAGTGAAGCTGGCGGAGGCTGCCGACCACAAGTCTTTCTTCGGCGCGGCGGGCGCGGCTTCCGACTATGACAACATCTTTAAGATGGCGCAGGAAATGTACCGCGAGGCGGGAGTTCTGAAGGGAGCGGCTTCCGACCCCGAGGGCAGCGTGGACCGGAAACTCACCGGGGCCATCGGCAAATAGGATGAGCTGTAACGGCGCTCGATGAGCGCGAACTCGCCCGGCGGAAACAAACGAGCGGCGGACAGAGACCGCCGCCACAAATGCGGAGATGAACCATGGCATTGCGAATTGAAAAGGGCGGATGGATTCTTATTTTCCTGATTGGGCTGGGCCTGGTGGGCTACAGCCTCTACAAGTATGGCGTGGTGGACCTGAACAAGTGGACCGGCGGGCGGCTGGGCGCGACACGGAGCGCCGCACCCATTGACACTTCCAAGCCGCTGGAGATGCCAACCTCGGGCGGCGGCGAGACGAATGACGTGCGCGTCCGCGTCAACATCTGGGTGGGCTGTGTAGGCGGCCTGGTCGCCAACGGCGGGCTCGACACCGTGCCCGGCTCGATCTACGCCAACAAAGGGCTCAAAGTCTCGTTCAAGATTATCGACGACTGGACGGAGGGCGCGGCGGCGCTGGCCACCGACAACGTGGATGTGATGCTGACCACCACCGACGTCTGGGCCAAGGACTTCGGCCAGCTCCTCGAGAAGGGCTTCAGCTCGCACGCCTTCTACATGGTGGACTGGTCGCGCGGCGCCGACGGCGTGATCGGTAAACAGGGGATCAGCAGCATCGAGGATTTGGCCGGCAAGATCGTGGCGTTCGCTCCCTACACGCCTTCGCACTTTCTCCTCTGGAACGGGCTGAAGAGCTCGGGCTTGGGCACGGAACAGCGCACGGAGATCTTCTCCCGTGCCGTGCATACCAAGGACGGCATCGAGCCGGCGACGCTCTTCGCGCAGCAGAAGGTCGATGCCGCCGTCGCCTGGGACCCCGATATGAGCGACGCAGTCACGAAGCGCGCCGGGTCGAAGAAGATCTACGACACGCGCGTGGCGAACCGTCTCATCGCCGACATCCTGGTGGTGAGCGACCGCTTCGCGGCCCGCAACCCCCAGACCACCGTCAAGTTCGTGGAGGGCTGGCTGGAAGGTGTGGAGTTCATCAAGGCCCAACCCTCACGCGCCTACACGCTGATCGGCACCATCAAGGATTTCAATATTCCTGAAGACCTGGCGAAAACCATGCTCGAGGGCGTGCGGCTGAGCGATTACGCCGATAATCTTTCGTTCTTCGGCACGCGCGGGCAGGACTCCGACTACGCCAACATCTTCAAGATGGCCCAGGACATGTACCGCGAGGAGCGGCTGATCAAACGGGTCTCCGAGGCCGAGGCGAGCGTGGACCGGCGCTACATCGCGGCGCTGAGCGGGAAGTTTTCTTCCACTTCCACCGAACCGCCGGTCGCCTACAAGGCGCCGGCGCCGGGAGCCGTGCCCATTGCCACGCAGCGCCGCTCCATTTACTTTGACACGAACTCCGCCAAGATGAGCCTGGACTCACGCGCGGTGGTGGATGAAATCGGCAGCTTCATGCGCGCCTACGAAAACACCGTGGTGGACATCGAGGGCAACACCGATTCCACGGGAGGCCACTCCTACAACGTGGAGCTGAGCAAAGAGCGGGCGGAAGCGGTCAAATCCTACTTGATGCAGAAATACGGGTACCCGGCGTCGCGCATGCGCGGCAAGGGTAACGGCCCCGATAACCCGATCGACACCAATAACACGACCGAGGGACGCGAGAAGAACCGGCGGACGGATATCAAGGTTTATCCCAACCCCGCCATGTGAGACCGGTGGACTGGCAACCGATGGCAAAACTGTTTGCAATTCGCCGGGAAGTCTCTCCCCGCACGCGCCTGGCGCTGGCCTTTGTGAGCTGGGGGCTGGTCGTGGCGGCGTGGTTCGCACTCACGCACTGGGAGATTCTGCCGCCGTTCTCGCTTCCCCGCCCCGCCGGCGTCATCCAGGCCATTGGCCGATTGTGGACCGAATACAATTTGCTGGGCAATGTCTTCCAGAGTTGGTGGCGCATCGCGCAGGCGTTTCTGTGGTGCGCGGCCATTGCGATTCCGCTGGGGCTGATGATGGCCAGCTTTCGCTGGCTTCACGACCTGATCAACCCGGTGGCGGCGCCGATGCGCGCCATGCCCATCACCGCCTTCCTACCGGCCTTCATCGCCTTGCTCGGAATGGATGAGGCAATGAAGGTGGCGTTCCTCTGGTTCGGAATGTTCTTCTACCTGCTCGCCGTGGTGGTGGAAGAAGTCAACCGCGTGGATGACGCCCTGCTCGAAACCGCCTACACGCTGGGCGCCAAACGCCGCCACGCGCTATGGCTGATGTTCCGCGCCTCGTTTCCGGCCATCTTCGGGTCGTTCCGGATTCTGTACGACATTGGCTGGACTTACGTCATCCTGGCGGAGATGGTGAATGCGCGCAAAGGCGTGGGTTATATGGTGGAAGCGGCGCGCAAAGTGCTCGACTTCGAGCGTGTGTACGCGGGCATCATCGCGATTGGGTTTGCCGCGTTTCTATTTCGCTGGCTGCTGACCTTCCTGGAGCGCGTGCTCTTCCCCTGGCGTCAGGTCGCGAGCCGGGCGTCCGAGGGACCCGCCGCGGTCGGAGCGAGTGTTCCGGTAAAAGCCGAGGTCCATGGAAAATAAGGTTAAAATCAGCCTGCACAACGTAGGCCGCACTTTCGTGAGCGCGCGCGGCGAGAAGGTCGAAGCCCTGCACGATATCAACTTCGAGGTCGAAGACGCTTACTCGCCCGAGGGGCGCGATATCGGTGAATTCCGCGTTCTCCTGGGGCCCTCGGGCTGCGGAAAATCCACGATCCTGCGCATGATTGCCGGACTCGACCACCCCGACAAAGGCCAGGTGCTCGTCAATGGCAAGCCGGTGGCCGGTCCAGACCGCGACCGCGGCATGGTCTTCCAGAAATACACTTCTTTTCCGTGGCTGACCGTGGCGGAGAATGTCGCCTACGGAATGAAGATTAACGGCGTCCCTGCCGCGGAGCAGAACAAGACTGTAAAACACTTGATGGAAGCGGTGGGACTGGCGGGCTTCGAGAAAGCCTACCCCGACACGCTCTCGGGCGGCATGCAGCAGCGCGTGGCCATCGCGCGAACGCTCGCGGTGCGTCCGCAGGTTATTCTGATGGACGAACCCTTCGGCGCGCTGGACGCCCAGACGCGCACCGACATGCAGCACCTGCTGTTGCGCATCTGGGACGAGACCGCCTGCACCGTGCTTTTCGTTACGCACGACGTGGAAGAAGCCATCTACCTCGCCGACCGCATCTTTATTCTCAGCGCCCGTCCGGGTACTATTGTGGAGGACGTTCCGGCGCCGTTCGGACGGCCGCGCGACCCGGCGGTGAAACAGCATAAGGAGTTTCACGAGCTTCAGGACTACGTCCTGGCCTGCCTGCGCCGCGCCCCCGGACGCGGTCAGGTGCGGGTGAGTGTTTGATGCCAGAGGATAGCGATTTCCAGCCAGGCTCCCCCTCCCAATTCCGCTCCACGCTGCGCGGCGCCGCCGAGCGCGAGGCCGACGAGCTGGGCCTCACCCAGGTCAATTTCGTCAAGGAAGCGGTGAAGTGGCAGTACAACTGGATTGGCCTGGCGGGCGCGGCCGCGTTCGCGCTCGTTTCGGGCACCGGGTTGCCGCTGGTCCTCGCCGCCGGGCTGGAGCTGATCTATCTGAGCCTGGTGCCGCAAAGCAGCGCCTTCCGGCGGCTGGTGCGCTCCTGGAAATACGCCGAGGACAAGCGCAAGAAGGAGATGACGCTCACCGCGATGTTTATGGATTTGCCGGTGGAGATGCGCACGCGCTATTCGGCACTGGATTCCATCTGCCGCGCGATTCGCACCAATTACACGCGGCTGTCGTCCACCTCGCAGATGTTTCTGGAGCAGATGGAGCAGAAACTCCAGGGATTGCTCCACGCTTATCTGCGGCTCCTTTTCGCGGCGCGCCAGGCCGCCGAATACCTCCACACCACCGACCCGGAAGCCATCAAGCACGATGTGGTGAAGTTGCAGAAGACTCTGGCGTCGGATCCGCCGAAGGTGCAGGAGATTAACCGCAAGCGCATCGAAATCCTGACCAAGCGCCTGGAGAAATTCGAAAAGGCGCGCGAGAACCAGAAAGTCGTGGACGCGCAGTGTGCGGCCTTGGAGGACGTCTTGCAGTTGATTCGCGACCAGTCGGTCACCATGCGCGACCCGCAGCAGGTGAGCGATCAATTAGAGAATCTGGTCCACGATGTGGAGCAAACCGAGGAAACTGTCCGGCAGGTGGAAGCGATTTTCGAGATGGCGTCGCCGGAGGCGGGCGATTTGCTTGCCCCGCTGCCCAGCGGCTCGTCCTCTGCCGATTCCGATCCCGCGACGCGAACGCGCATACGGAACTGAGATGGCCACACCGCCCAAAACCAGCCCGACCAATCTTACGACGCTCCCCGCCTGGGCCCGCCAGCTTTCGGAGAAGTACTACTCGCGCACCATCGCGCTTTTCGTTTTGAACGGGAACGTGCGCGACCTCGTGCCCGTCAAGCGCGGCGGGGCAACCGAGTTCCTCTCCCTTTCCCGATTCTTGAACGAGGCCCTCTTCGGGCAACGCGACCTGGTGCTGACCTACGACCGCGGCGGCGGCCTTAACTTCGCTCATCCCGACATGCAGGCGGACTTCGGCCGCGCGCTGACTGGCTACGACACCTTTCATGGGACCAATTATTCCACCGGCTTGCCGCGCAATCCCGACGGCGTGCTCAACCTGCTCGACAACTATATGCGCTTGCGCATTACGGACGGCAAGAAAATCGCTCTCATCATTGACTATGCCGAAACCCTCGCGCCCGCCGGCGACGTTTCAGGAATGTCGGGCGAGGACCGCAATTCACTGGTCATCCTGAAACGCTGGGCCAATAATCCCAACTTGCTGCGCGCCGACGTCACCATCTGCCTGATCGCAGAAAACCAAGTGGAACTCAATCCCGGCATCGTGCAGCATCCGGGCGTCGCTTCCTTTACCATTCCCCTGCCCGACGAAGACGAGCGACAGGAGTTTATCCGCGAACAATTGAAGAGCGCTCCGCTGCCCGAAGGCTCGGACGTGAACGAGGTTACGCTCGCCAAGCTGGGCGCGGGCTTGAAGCGCGTCCAGCTCCAGACCATCGTCTCCCAGGCGGTGCAAAACCGCCAGGCGCTGACGCAGAAATTCCTCGCGCAAAAGAAAAAGGAATTGATTGAAGCGGAAGGGGGCGGCCTGCTGGAATTTGTCCAGAGCCGGTTTGATTTATCGATGGTGGCCGGCAACGACGCCGCGAAGAAGAAACTTCAGAACGCTGCTGCGGCCATCCGCGCCGGCAAGACCGACGTTCTGCCCATGGGCTATGTGATCTGCGGGCCCGTGGGCACGGGCAAGACGTTCCTCACCACCTGCTTTGCCGGCGAGGTCGGCATCCCCGCCGTGACTTTGAAGAATTTCCGCAGCATGTGGCAGGGCGTGACCGAAGGGAACCTGGAGCGCGTGCTCAATTTGCTGAAAGCCATGAGCCCCATCGCCGTCATCGTGGACGAAGCCGATGCGCAACTTGGCAACCGCGCGAGTTCCGGAGACAGTGGCGTCTCGAACCGCGTCTTCGCGCAGATCGCGCAATTCATGGGGAATACGGAATTGCGCGGGAAGGTCATCTGGTTCCTGCTCACCTGCCGCCCTGACCTGCTCCCCGTTGACCTGAAACGCCAGGGCCGCGCCGAGGAACACATCGCACTGTTTTACCCCGAGACCAACGAAGAACGCCTGGCGCTGCTGCGCGCCATGCAGAAAAAAACCGGAACGCAGATCCCCTCACCGGAAGCGGAAGAATTCTTCCTGAAGCACTCCGGCGCGCTCTCCGGCGCTGACATCGAAGCCGTGCTGATCCGCGCGCGCATGAAGAGCGCGCTCGAAAACGAAACCGCGGTGGACCTCGACGATCTCAAAGCCGCCCTGGAGGATTTCATCCCGCCTTCCTATCCCACCGAGATCGAGCTGCAAAATCTTGCGGCGGTCATGGAATGCACCAGCAAGAGCCTGCTGCCGGAGAAATACCGCACCATGGACCGCGCGGAATTGATTCGCCGCACGAACGAATTGGCCGCCTTCACCCGCCGCGATTGACCTCTCTTAGGACCACGATCTCTGGTTGCGATTAACCCAGCGAAAAACTGGAGCGAGTAACCCTACTGAGGCACGGCGACATAGTTTCCTCTTGCCTGATCCAATGAAGGGGGTTAAGAATCACCGGCATTGCTGCAAGCGAACGAGAGAGAGGCGTGACACCATGACTCCGCGTGAACGCTGGCTGGCAGTCCTCAACGGGAAGCGTGCGGACCACGTCCCTTGCGATTTCTGGTCAACGGAAGAAGTTAAGTCACGCTTGCGGGTGGACCTGGGCTGCCGCTCCGACCGCGAACTCTGGGAGCGCCTGGGAATTGACAAGTGCGTTCACCTGGCGCCGCTGCACCCTCTGGCGAAAGAAGAGGACTGGCACATCGATTCAAACTTCGCCATCTGGCACGTGGGGACGAAGGACGTGAGTTATCAGGGCGGCATGGGGGTTTACGTGGAGACCGTTTCTCATCCGCTCGCAAATGCCGAGACTGTTGGGGATATCGAGGGATTCAACTGGCCCGACCCGTACGAATGGGACGTCGACGGCATGCGCGCGCGCTGCCAGCAGTGGCAGGGCTACCCGATTTTGGGTGGCACCTACGAACCCTTCTATCTTTACTGTCACCTGCGCGGCATGGAGCAGGGATTGGAGGATTTGCTCCTGAACCCCGAGATCATCGAAGCCGCGTTGGAGCGGCTGCATGCGATTCACGCGGCGATCATCCAGCGCACCCTCGAGGCAGCCGGGGGCCTCATCGATTTCGTCTACGTTGCGGAGGACCTGGGGACGCAGGAATCGCTCCTGATGAGCCCGGCGTGTTTCCGCCGATTTCTCAAGCCCAGGATGGCGCGGATGATCGAGCTGGTCCATTCCTACGGCGTCGGAGTGATTCATCACGATGACGGCGCCATTCGCGCCCTCTTACCTGACCTCATCGAGATCGGCATCGATGTGTTGAATCCGATTCAGTGGCGATGTCGCGGCATGGATCGGGAAGGGCTGGCCAGGGACTTCGGCTCGTCCTTGGTTTTCCACGGCGCAGTGGACAACCAATGGACGCTTCCCTTCGGCACACCCGAGGATGTACGGCGCGAGGTGGCCGACAATATCCGGATTTTCAAGGACTGCAAAGGGTACATCGTGGCGCCCTGTCACAACATCCAACCCAATACGCCCACAGAAAACATTCTGGCGCTTTACGAAGCGGCGCGGGAGTTCGGCGGTTTGTGATGAGAGCTTGCAGGGGGGACATGCCTTGATTCTCGACCGGAAAGGCTGCGAGCGAATCCATGCGGCGGCGCTTGAAACCCTCCGCGACGTTGGCGTGCGCGTCGATGATCCCGGGGTCGTGCAGCGGTTCGAGGAGGCCGGCGCGACCGTGACGCACGACAACGTCGTCCACATCCCGGAAAGCCTCGTGGTATGGGCACTGCGCCTGGCTCCCCGGAAGCGAAGGGGCCGCGCGATAGCCGGCACAAGCGAGGGGCAGCTTGGATCCTGGTAATGCGCGGAACTGCATCCACGACTCCCTTGTTCCTACGCACTCTCCTATTCGGCTACGGGGTGCGAAAATGGAGGGGGTCTCTGAGGTTTTGTAACTCCCGGTAATAGTAGAGTGGAGTGGGTCGTTTTCCCTTGAACCTTAGCTTTCTTAGGAACTCTATTTCCTCCCCGGTAGCATTGCCACTGAGGGAAACATCATGAAGGAATTCTTTGAGCCCCGGCTCTTTGTCGAATTCTGGTTCGGGTTCCTTTTCAACAAACTCAAATTTCTTAGGGTCCCCTGAGGCCACTCTCCGGTTTAAGACAATTTCCACACCAAAAGTCGCAAGGTCGATGTCCCAGGATTCGATCAGCGGATCCAAAAAGGACACGCAGTTTTCAATCGACACGTCGAAGATCTCCGTGTCCAGGAACTCGAGAATGGCGACCCGCATCTCTTTGTAGCTTCGGTTGCTGAGTCGAGCCACCAAGCGGAGCCAGTTTTCACTTTTCAATTCTTCTTTGGCAACTCTCTTGACCACGTCCAAGAGCTTCTGGGTGACCAGGCGTTCGAGTTCGCCGAAGGGCTGCATCTCAAAAATCGCGCCCACCTGCTTTTCCTTGTCGGGATTGCATTTGCGGAGAACCAATTCTCGCACTTCCTTAAACAAAGGGGCGGGTGGGTCCCCCAATTTTCTCCTAAGCTGTTCTTTGCACTGGAGGTCAGCCAGCTTCGCCAGGTCACCGTTCGGAAGCTTCAAAAATCTCCCCATCTTGTCATAAATATCTGTTCGATTAGGCGATGGGGGCGCTTTTTTTCGAGTCAGCAATTGCGAAATGTAGGATTCCGTGACTTGGGCCGCGCTTGCTAGATCTCGCTGCTCAAGTCCGAGCTGTTCCAGGCGCTGCCTGATCACGAAAGCCACATCCATAGGCCTCTCCCCCAAGGCTTAACTCTCCCTATTTAATTAACAAACGAATAACCGATGTTACTTGACAAGTCAAGCTAATTAACCTAAGTTGGTAAAGACGATGAGCCGTCTCACCCTCACCTTCCGGGTTACCTGAACGATTTCAGGTTATCTGTGATCACAGGTCTTAGACGACAACCAATGAGGTTGCCAATGTTCACGAAAACCATGAAGTGGGTTTCCATAGCCGTGTTGCTCCTGGCGGTGTTGTGGCGCCTCACCGCGAGTTCCCAAGTTTTGTTGGAAATTGTGGTTTGTGTTTCCGGCCTCCTGGTGGTCACGCAGGCGGTTCGCGCAGGTAAGTACTTTTGGGCGGCCGGATTTGTTGCGATTGCCGTGCTTTTCAATCCCGTCGTGCCAGGGGCGTTCTCTCGCAAGGCGTTTCTCTGGCTGGGCTCGGTTTCCCTCCTGACGTTCCTGGTCTCGTTGGCTGTGTCGAGGAGGCAAACGATACTCTCGATGCCATCGAGAACAGATCGGGCGGCGGGCAGTGAGTCTCTGTAAGGCTGCAAGCCTGGTACCCCTGAGCGCCAGTGCGAACGGAGCGGAGAAGCTGATGGCAGAAAAAATCAAAACGGGGACCATTCTAATCAAGGAGGGCGCCCTTTTGCCGGAGTCCATGCGGTTCGAAAGCGAGCCCTATTCGAATGGCTGGAGGTTAGTCAAAAATCTCGATGGTTATGGACTGGGTCGAGAAGCCCGCGAAGCGGGATGGACCTTTTTCTACATGGCTGGTGAGGTCGATGCGACCGCCGTCGGTTCTGACTTGGAAGAGACGACACGCAGGGCCGTCAAGAAAGTCATCGCATGTATGAAATCGGCCGGATTTAACTGCTTGGAAATTGCGCAGGTGGCCGCGAAGCGTTTCCTGGGGCTACCCTACCTGACGGTCTCTGCCCATCCGCGACATATTCAGGAAAGTATCGTTCTGTTCGATAGCAAACGCCTTACGGAATGGGACCGAGCCAAACTGGCTGCCGTCTCAACCTGGGCATAGGGTTCACAAAGGAGGGAAACTGTGTCGGAAAGAAATGGTGACAAAGCCAGGTTTGGCCGAGAACGCCAGCGCAAGATTCTCCAGCGGAAGCGTACTCGAGAATTTCGAAAGGCGCTGGAGACAAAACAACCCAGCGCGACAAGTGCCGGGTCGGAAGATCAACCAACATCCGGTCGCTGACGGCCGAGCGGACCGCCTGTGTCAGGAGGGCCAACCATGGCCAGCGCTCGCAGGACCGAGAAAGGATCGTGGCATGTACATCCAGTATGTCGGCTTCACTGTTGCCGCCAGTTCTCGAACTTATAACTTCGAAGTGCTCGACCTTAAGGAGGCACGCGAATTCGCCGTGCGCGTTCAATCCGAGGCGTTTCGCCCGGCCCGCTTAAAACTCCAGGATGGTCCGGGCATCTGTTTTACGCGGTTGAAACAGGAGTTGCAGGGAGAAACGCTGGAATCGCGGACTGAGGCCCACCTGAACATCGGAGAGCGCGACGTCCAAGAATATCTGGAACGCGCTACCCGCGGCAGCCTCTCGCGAAGAAAACAGCATCGTATCAGTAACCGTCGAGCTGAATGACGGGTACCCGTGGGGCTGACCCCTGTCGAGTGGAACGCGCCTTCTAATCGTAAAGCATCAAGTCCCCTAAGGAGGAAACCCCAATGATCAAAGCTCGCATCCTGGGAATTTCAATCTCCTGGGCCGTGCTGTTCGCCGCGCTCGTGATTTGTCCGCAAGATGTGCAACCCTCTGAGGCCAAGTTAATAATTCAGCCGCCGTCCTTGATCCAAGAACTGCCGCTCCAGCCCCAACGCTTTCTCAGCTTTTCGCTCCGAGAGGGACCGGTTTCGACGCCTTTGATCGATGGGGAAGATCTTTCCCGGTACCGGAAGTTTCAATTTGGAATGAACCTGTTCGCGGTAGCGAAACAGGGAGATATGAAACCGTCTGAGGCGAGGGTGATCCACCAGCGCCCGGCGGTGATTCAAGAACTGGAATGGCGGCTCCCGCTCTCTCTCGGCTCTTCGCCCCAAGCGGACCCGGTTAAGGAGGTCCTCTTCAGCTTTTACAACGGCGAGCTTTTTCGAATGGTGGTCAATTATGATCACTATAGGACCGCAGGGCTGACCGATGAGGACATGGTCGAAGCTATTTCGGCGAAGTACGGAACTGCAACCAGACCTGCGGCGAAGATCATCCTCTTCACTTCCTCCCAGGTCTATAACGACAGCGAAACGGTCATTGCGCGCTGGGAGGACTCGCAGTACTCGTTTAATCTTTTCCGTTCCTCCTACCAGCCTACTTTTGGAATGCTTGTTTTTTCGAAACGGTTGGATGCCCTGGCCCGGACCGCTATCGTCGAAGCGATCCGGCTGGACGAGCAAGAGGCTCCGCAACGAGAAATTGAACGTCAAAAGAAGCAAGATGTGGAAGACCGCGCCGCGCATGAGAGGGCCAGGCTAGTGAACAAAGTGGCCTTTCGCCCTTAACGCGCAGACCCGCTAGAGGCTGCCGGAGTTTGAACCGACGGGTTTAATTACCTCTGAAGGCCCATGGGGTATGTCTTTATGATACAAACTCGCAAAATAACTGAAGAGACCAACCCCCCTGCGGGCTTGACCTTAACCGTTCCTCTTATGGCTCGAATTCTGATCGTGTGTGAGGACGATTCTGACACGGAACGGCTGAAGGCCGCCTTGCGGGAAGCGGGACTGACCTCGGAAAGCGCAAAGAGCATTACGGCGGGTTGTGAGGCGGCAAAATCCGGTCGGTTTCAGGTCGTCTTTTCCACACCCCTTGCGGCTGACGGATCGTGGCGGCGCCTGATCGACGTTGCGAATCATTATGGTTTGACCTTTGAGGTCATTCTCTTGGCTCAGACCTTTGACCTCAACCAATGGGCGGAGGCGCTGCAGGTCGGAGCATTTGACGTCCTGGATGTCTTGTGCGACCTGCCGAAAGCTTCCGAGGCCGCGAAACGCGCCTTGGGGACGGGCTACCTGAAGCGCTTCCGGCCGCGTCCCGAGCCAGTGTAGGTGAACCGGGCGGACCCTGCAAGAGACGGCCAACGAAAGAGTAAGTGCGATCCTGGCCACGGAGCCCCGCAACTATCTCGATCCTCATCAGCAGGCAGAACTGAGGCGCCTCGAAGAAAGCGGCCTCGCGCCGCCGCTGCTTAGCAGGCTGCCGAAAGCCTGCGTTTTCGCCCCCCTTGTTCAGCGTAGCGAGAGCAACCTACGAGGAGGTTGGTTCGAAGCTGGTAATCAGAATGGTTCCGGCGAGAGTGATGAATCCCCCGACGATCATCGCCGGCGTGATCCGCTCCTTGAGCGTGATGGCAGAAATCAGAACGCCGAGGAACGGCAGGAGATAGATCGACACCGACGCCTGGCTCACGTCCAGGCGCTTCAACAAGAACATCCACAGCACCATCGCCAGGCCCCAACTGAAAATGCTCAGCACCGCCAGCGCGACCCACACCCGCAGTCCGTAGCCGCGGATTGCTTCCCCCGACAGCGGCTCCACCCAGACCAGCAGCGGCAGGCTGACCGCGAGTGCGATCAGGTATCCGTACACCAGCACTTCCAGCGGGGTGAAGCGGCGCAGGAGTCCCTTGCAGTAAACGTTGTAAAAAGCGCTGCAGGCGCAGGCCACCAGCACCAGGACGTTGCCGAAGAGGAATCGGCTGTTCGCCAGTGCGAGTTGGCGCCAGTTAATGTCCGAGAGAATCAACACGCCGATCAATGACACCGCCAGACTCGCCCAACGCACCAGCGTCATTCTTTCTCTCAGAATCAGTGAGGCCAGGACGGCGGTGAGAATCGGCACGGTGAGATAGATCAGCGCCGCGTTGGAAGCCGTGGAGCGATCGATTCCCCAGGCGAGCACGGCGGAAGCTGGTATCAAACCCGCGACACCAATCACGACGAACCCGAAAACGTCCCGCCCGGACCACGCGGCCCGATCGAGTGTTGATTGATCGGAGCCTTTGGTGGCTTGAGACCGCCGATGCTCGATGGTCAGGAAAGGCAGGAGGGCGAGGGAAGCCATCAGGAAGGTCCACGCGCTGACGGTGACCGGCCCCATCTTTGCCGTGGCGATCTTGTAAGCAGCGTATTGCGCCGCCCACATGCTGTTCACAATGACGAGCAGGCCAACGTCCATAGCGGCGCGGCGCGAGATTTTCATCGGTGGGCGGATCCAGCCGCCGCGGCCAGTGCTGTGTGGTCTCCCATGCGCGTGTTCCAGTCCGTCACCCCGCCGCAACGGTTCATTCGATCACGGTGGCGGGTTTGACCAGGCACTGCGGCACGATCTCGTCATCCAGGCTTACACCTAGGCCGGGCTCGGTGGGGAGCGACCACTGGCCATCCACGACCGGCGCCTCGGGTCTCGCCAAGCGCGGCCGGAGGAACGAAGGAAAGAAATCGGGATGGAAGTGTTCGGCATAAGGACAGTTGGATACGGCGGCAGCAAAATGTCGCGTGGCCGCTGCCGTAAGTCCCGTCTTCCACGCGTGCGGCACGCAGTAGAGGCCGCGCTCGGCCGCCATCTGCGCCGAGCGAAGCGCTTCAGTGAAGCCTCCCACGCGTCCCAGGTCGGGCTGGATCACATCACAATGCCCGCGGTCCATGAGCTCGCGAAATTCGTGGCGAGTCTGCAGAAATTCGCCGGCCGCGACCGGCGTGGTCGTGCCATCCGCCAGGCGCGCGAGACCGTCCAGGTCGTCGGTGTGCAGCGGGGTTTCTACAAAGAAAACCTTATCATCCTCAATCCGCCGCAAGACCCAGAGCGCATCGTTGAAATTCTTCCACCGGTAGCCAACGTCGATCATGAATTCGCGGTCTTCGCCGGCAAGCCGGCGGCACTCATGAATGAACTTCACCAGCTCGCGGTCGTTCACGAGGTCGTAGAAGAGCATTTCCATCTTCATCGCTCGGAATCCGAAGGCCACGGCTTTCTCGATGAGCGCCAAACAACTGGCCCGCATTTCCGCCCAGGAACGGCCCTGCGGCATGCTGGGGAATAGCGTGGCGTAGGGAATGATGGATGGCCGGGCGGCTCCGCCCAACAACTGATAAATGGGCAAGCCCAGCAACTTCCCGCGCAGGTCGTGCAAGGCGATGTCGATGGCGGACATCAACATGATCCCCAGCCCGCGCCGCCCGTGATAGATGGTGCCTTCGTAGAGCTTGTCCCATAACTGCTCGACTTCCATGGGATTCTCACCCAGCAGGATGTCGCGGACACTGCGGCTCCAGATATGCGCGGTGGGCGTCTCGAGCAGTGCCGCGATGGCGTTGGGAGGCGCGTCCGTCTCGCCCAGGCCGCAAACGCCGTTGTCAGCCGTGACTCGGATGACGGCCGTGTCCACCGCGCCGTCACAATCGTCGGGCGAGGCGTGCGGAGAGCGGAGCTGGAGACATTCAATTTTGGAAATCTTCACTGTTGGGCTTACCATGCTGGCTCTCCTTCGTGCGTGCTCACGCCGAGCTGACGTCTTCGGCAGAGCCCTGCGCCATCGCAGGCCTAGCTAACTCTTCAGCACTCCGAGCCGGACGAGAATCGAGCGGAGTCCCTCTCGGTCGGCATCCTGCATGGGGGCGAGCGGCGGACGTGAAGGCCCGGCATTCATGCCGCAAAGATTCATCGCCTCCTTGATAACCCCCGTCGTGTAGCCCGGCCGTTTTCCGCGCAGGTCGAAAATCTCCAGAGCTTCCCGCTCCACCACCCGGGCGGCGGCTTCGAATTGCCTGTCCTGCAACAATCGCAGAATCTTGCGCGGAGTTTCCGGCATGAAGTTAATGATGCCGCTGGTGAAGACGTCCACTCCCAGCGCGAAGTAGCTGGGGGCAAGGATCTCGCCTACACCACACATCAGCTTGAGACGGTCTCCAACGGCGTTCCATTGCCGGACGAATTGCTTCATGTCCCCGTGCTCATCCTTCATCCCAACGATGTTGGGAATACCCGCAAGCCGGCGAAGCAATGCCGCGCTGAAATTAAATAAAGGAGTCTGAAAAAGGACAACGCCGGGCTTCGTTGCTGCCGCCACGGAGCGGTAATACTCAAAGAGGCCGTCATCACTGGTGTTGGAACAGTGGGGTGGTAAAACGAGAACACCGTCAGCGCCGCAGGCCTCCGCCGCCCGGGCGAGCTCCACGCTGACCGGCAGGGAGAATCCCACCCCGACCAGCACTGGCTTCCGTCCCCGCGCCTCATCAACAACCGCGCGCGCGACTTGCTTCTGTTCCTCGGGCGAGAGCGAGAAAATCTCACCATTGTTGCCCAGGGCGACAACGGCTTCACAATGTTCCACCAGATGGTTGGTGTTTTGTCGAAGGGCTTCGAAATTGATGCTCAGATCCTGATGGAAAGGCGTTACGCCGAAACCCACAATGCCCTTCAAGCAGCTCTTCAGGTCAGAAGGATCTCTTGCCATCCCAGTCCTCCGCGCGGCTGAAACTGCAGATCAAGATAGCTTCGCGGGCAGATTTAGAGAATTGCCCCGACTCGCCAGTCCACCTTATCGCCTGCGTACCACTAGAACAAGCGGTTTCACGCCGCAGGATGTGCGGGGGAGCGAAAATTCCGGGAGCTATTCGGCGTTGTCGATGCCGGCAGAAATCGTCCGGCCGCCATCAACATAGAGAGTCGCTCCCGTGATGCAGCGCGCCATGTCCGAAGCCAGAAAGACCGCGGCGTTGGCGATATCCTCCGGGCAAATCTTGACGGGCACCGGCTGTCTGGCAACCAATTCATCGAGCGTCGCCGCTCGGGAACCCGAAAACAGCTCCATGGTCAGCGGAGTGAAGACGAAGCCCGGGCAGATGAGATTCACGCGGATTTTCTCCCGGCCGAAATCCACGGCGAGGCTGCGCGTCAACGCCATCAGGCCGCCTTTCGTGACGCCATAAGGGAAGGCTTTCCCCTGGGCACGCACCGCGTGGGTTGACCCGATGTTGATGATCGTCCCGCCTCCAGCGGCGATCATCATGGGAATGGCCTGTCGGGCGCAGAGCCACGCTCCTTTCAGGTTAACGTCGAGACACCGGTCCCAGTCGGCTTCTTCCAAGGTCACCGCATCCCTGCGAACGTAAATGCCGGCGCAATTTACGAGAATATCGAGCCGGGGCGTGTGGTTCCGGATCTCATCAAAGGCGCCGCCCACTTGTTCAGCCGAGGAAACGTCGAGGCAGATTGCGCGCGCACAGCCACCCGCCTGCCGGATTTCGTCGGCAACCGCTCCAGCGGCTTCAGCGTTCTGATCCAGGATGAGGCAATGCGCCTGGTGCTTGCTGAAGGTGATCGCAATGCCTCGGCCGATGCCGGAGCCCCCGCCGGTGATCGCCGCCACCTTGTTCGTCAGCATCATGGTCTTCAGCCCTGTGACTCGTTCCGCGTGAGATCTTTCTCCTGATACCCGCCCAGATCGCACCCGGGATCATCCAGCACCATGCCGAGCTGCCGGAGGTTGAAAATGACGACAATGGTGCCGGGAACTAGCGCCTCCGGTGAATGGCGCATCCCGCTCGGGATAGCGGCAAAATCTCCGCTCTCCAGCTCCACCGGGCCCGCTTCCGTGTCGATGCGCATGCGGCCCTCGAAAACAAACCAGCCTTCGTCGCCGTGGGGGTGGAAATGCCAGGGGAAGCGGCCGGAAGTCCTGGCCACACGCACGGTGTATTGCTGGTCGATCTCGATCACGTGGAAGTTGGCGCGTGGAGGCTGTCCCTCAAGGAGTTTCAGAAGATTGACCTTGGTGACTGTATTCATGGCGCTATTTCTTCCTCATGCCTTTGAGCCCCGTAGCCAGGTTGACCTTCCAGGGCCGGTCGTGAACATCCGGTACGGAGTGGTCGATTTCGAAATCCCGCCAGCCGATGGGGTGGCGAAGCTGCTCGACTTTGTCCCAGTCGATCTCGATGCCGAGACCCGGGCCATCCGGAACCAGCATGTAGCCGCTCTCGTAACGAATCGGGTTACGGGCCGGGTCAGCGGTGTAAAGCTTCGGGCCGATGGCAACCGAGGGATAGTGAATGTTGATGACGGCGGCGCCCACGTGCGCCTCCGCGGCCGTACCGAGGGAGGTCTCCTGCGTCGTGCTAAGAATAGTGCGCAGTCCGAGAGCCTCTGCCACGGCGAAAACCTTCAACGATTCGCGCATTCCGCCGTGCGCGCTGTTCGCCACGTTGATGATATCGACCGCCCGCGCCTCCCACAGGGCGATCGCGTGCCGCGCGTCGCCGACGTGCTCGCTCACCGGGATGTCAAGCTTGGCGCGGACTTCGGCCATACCGCGCGCGTCCTGGAGAGGCGCCACGCTCTCTACATACTGCGGCTCGTAGTGTTTGCGCAGCCGGTTGATCAGCCGGACAGCATCGGCCGGATGCACGTGGTTGCTGAGGTCAAAGGCCTGCATCGTAATCCGGTCTCCCGCCTGCCGGCGCAAAGAGGCGAGAAACAGATCGTCGAAGTCCGGCGCGGCGCCGACATAGGTCCGAAAAACGTCGAAGCCCTCGCTCAGGAGGCGTTCCACGAGGCGGAGGTTGAACTCAACGTGTTGCTCATTCAGATTCCGGAAAAACGGAAAGCAGACTTTGATGCGGGTGCGGACCGGCCCGCCGAAAAGAACATAAACAGGAACGCCGAGCACTTTGCCGGCTATGTCGTGCAACGCCATCTCGACGCCGGCACGCAGGCTGCCCGTGTAAATCCCCGTGTCACCTCGCCCCGTGAAGAGCATCCCCAGCAGGTTATCGAGGCGGGCCAGTTCCATCGCGTTCTGGCCACACAGGACGTTGCTCAGGCTTTTCTGGAGATCTCCGAGATCAGCGACGGTGAGAGGAAGATCGGTAACGTCGGCATACTCACCTACACCGGTGACACGCATCTCGGTGTCGAGCCTGATGAGGACGTGCTGAGAGCTGTCCCCTGACACTCGTGGTGTCAGGATTGGGTGCAGGCTGACCGACTTGATGATCGCCGGATCTCCGTGGTCGGAAATCTCGCCTTGACTCACCGAAAATCTCCTGATGCGTGGTAATTCCTGACGCGGCGCATTATCGGCCCCTGGAAGTGCCCCGGCGCCCACGGCTCGCCAAGTCCCGCCGCCGAAAGCTCATCAATGCATTTGGCACGATGTGCTGGCGTGGACGTACCTATCATCTCCAGAAATGTTTGTCAAGAAACTTTTCATGAATATTTGCAAATAACCCCACAACTCGAGGCTTGTTCTGTCCTCAAGGTCTCATAAAGATTAATCTCGGGGCCTTGAAGTGGCGTGAAACACTTACATTTTGTGTTGAGTCATCTGGACAAAAACGACGTAGCCATGTCCCAGTCCGAACTTGACACCGCTCTTGAAAGCTTTCATGTTAGAATGAAATCTTTCACTTGACAGTGCAGAATCCAGTCTCTATAGTGACGACCGACGAACCTAAACTCGATTCATCTTGGCAGGTGACGAGAGATCAAACCAAACATGTTGTGCGTCGTGGGTGGTTGACCGTCCGCCGTCGGAGTTGGGAATTGCAGGAAGGAGGATCTAAGATTCATGCGAAACAATCGCCTTTTCGAGGTCTTGACAGCCTTCGTGGCTGCCCTGGCGTTATCAACGCAACTCATGGCTTCGCTTGATCGCGGCGCCATACGCGGCACGGTAACCGACCCGCAAGGAGCGGTCGTGCCCGGGGCGACCGTGGTTGCCCGCAACGTGGAAACCGGCGTTGCCACGCGCCTGACCACCAACTCAGCGGGATTCTACCTGGCGGGCGAACTCGTCCCCGGCAAGTACAGCATTCGCATCGAGGCGCAGGGCTTCAGCCCGGTGGATATCAAAGACATTGCGGTCGGCGCGGGCACGACGCTGACTCAAGACACGGAATTGAAAGTCGGCGCCACCGCGCAGAGCGTGGAAGTCAGCGCGCGGGCGCAACTGGTGGAGACCACCTCCTCGAATTTCAGTACCGGCGTCAGCCGGCGCTACCTAGAGAATTTGCCTCTTCAAGGCCGCGACATCCAGACATTGGTTCAGCTCTTCCCCGGTGTGATTCAGTCGAGCGGGCCGTCGGGGGCTGTGTTCGGTTCGAACAGCCAGTTTGGCGGATTCCCGGATCCCCTCCACTTGGTGGGTTCCAGCGTCAGTTCCAACGGTGGCCAGGCGGGAGCCAACGCCTGGTTCTTGGAAGGCGCTCTGAACGCGACCGTCGGCGCGGAGGCCGCAACGGTCAATCCTTCACCCGACGCCGTGGCAGAATTCAACCTGGTTCAAAACAGTCTCGCCGCGGAATATGGCCGCACCAGCGGGATGGTCGTCAACGTCGTGCTGAAGTCCGGGACCAACGAGCTTCACGGGTCGGGTTCCGTCGTCAACCGAAATTCGGTTTTCAGCGCCACCAATCCTTTTGCGCGGCGCGACGCCAACGGCGATCCGTTCCTGCAGCCGTGGGTGAATTGGAACAACTTCAGCGGCACGCTGGGCGGGCCGGTTTACATTCCCGGCGTGTACAACGGGAAAAATCGGACCTTCTTCTTCGTTTCCGAGGAAATCTCCTTTCAGCATGAGCGGCAGAACAAAATCCTGACCGTTCCCACGGCCGCCGAAAAGAACGGGGATTTTACTGGAGACCCAAGATTCACGGATCAGTGTGATCCCGTCAATAACCCCCAGCAGTGCATTTACGATCCTTTTACAACGGTTTGGAACGATGCCAAGGGCTGGTTCGACCGTGATCCGTTCCCGACACCTAACATCGCGCTGTACCGGTCGATTGATCCCCTGGCAAAGTTCTATCTCGACTCCATCCCCAATCCCAATTTCACCGACCCGCTATCCCCGTGCGGCATTTACTGCAACAACTACCTGGGCGCAGTCGGCAGCAGCATGACCACCCACAACGCTTCCATAAAGATCGACCACAACATTAACCAGAAGCACCGGCTGTTCGCCTCCTGGCTCTTCAATCCAAGCTACTACAACAACTATCGCTATCCCTGGAACGGCCCTACAGCCCAGACTAACACAGGCATTTCAGGAGCCAATCCCTACGACACTCGCAATCAACTGGCGATCGTGGGCTTGACGTCGACATTCACCCCAACGATCGTTAATGAGTTCCGCTTCTCCTTTGGACGCCAAAACCTCATGGCCCGGCCCAATCTCGAGAGCGTAACGCACAACAAAGAAGTCCAGCAGCAGGTCCAGGGGCTGAATTTCTGGCTATTTGATCCGGGCCAGTCTGTCCCAACCATTTCGTTCAGCAATGTCAATGACAACTTCTCGTTCGGCCCGGTTCAATATCAGAACGGCAGTATGGGGCAGCAGGCTTATACGCTGACCGACAACCTCACGAAAATCTGGGGCCGCCATACCCTCAAGGGTGGTTTCAGTTTTCGGAGGAACAACCTCTGGGGCAATTCGCCGGCGGGTTATAACCTGAACTTCGATGGCTACCTGACCACCAACGCGGATAGTGGTTCGGGAGGGAGCGGACTGGCTCAGTTCCTCCTCGGTACGTTGGCCGAGGGCATGGGCAGTTCCGCCGTCCAGTATGCTCCCTGGCAAACCAATGACGATTATGCCCTGTTCGGACAGGACGACTTCCGGGTGAGCAAGAATTTCACTCTGAGCCTGGGGGTGCGCTGGGATATTTTTGGCTGGATTCGCGAACGGCACAACATGCTGGCGAACTTCGACCTCTCGCAGAAGAATCCCGAAGTCAATTCCATGGGCAAAATCGTATACCCGGGAACGTCGGGCCACCCCGACCGCAACGTCTTCCCGGCCAACAAAGATAGTTTCGGCCCCCGGATTGGTTTTGCCTGGTCGCCCTTTGGGAACAACAAAACGGTCATCCGCGGCGGCTACGGACTGGTGTACAGCAACAGCCTCTCGGCGGCCTTTGGCCAGGGCAATGGCGCCTTTTCCACCATGGGGTCCTACGTCCCAGTGTACACGCCATTCACGTCGTATTGGTATATGCTGCTCGGTTGGACCCTGAGTCAGGGCGCTCCGTCGTTTACGTTCCCGGACCTGAACGCTAACCAAAAAAACCAATACCAGTTTGTAGGCGACCCCACGAACATCTACGGTTTCATCAAAGGCGCCAAGGACCCTTACGTTCAGCAATGGAACTTCTCCATCCAGTAAGCCGTTGCTTTCCTCCAACCCGCAGGGAGAGCGACCATACTCGATGACGAAGTATTGGCCCATCCTGCCTCATCCCTATGTCGCCTTTCTTGATCCCGGGAAGAAATGCCTGGATGCGCGGCAAGGGATGGCCAAGACTCAAGAGATTGTATTGAGCGTCTGGGCAGGCCGCGGGGAGGATTCGACGTTCGAGAAGAAATGGTGGGGCAAAGCGCTTCAGCCGGTACGCGGCCACCTGGACCCCGCCTACGTTGCCGCGACGGGGGCTCTCGGGCCATTGCTGCCATGCAATGCCGCGCGCTTCCCCGAGTTCGAGCGTCTTTTCGATGAGAGCTTCGGCTGGTTGAATCGCCACATCGACCACGCGAAGTGTTATGGAAAGTTCGATTATGGCGATTTCAAATATTTCACCGCCTCCACAACTTACATGTGCCATCCGGGAACCAAGTGGGGCGAGATGGGCGAGATGGCGAGAGAAGGCTACTGGCACAACAATGAACGCGACGCGCTGCTCGGGCTCCTGCTCTACTACTTTCGGACCGGCGACCCGAAAGCTTGGGAGCGATGCCGGATCGTCGCGCGGCACGTGCTCGACATTGATATTCGCCACCATCCCCATTGGGGCATGTGGACTCACAGCTATGGGCACTGCTATGTGGCCCTCGGCGCAGGCGGCGAACCGGACCACTCGTGGCTTCTCGGCATGCTTGTCTGGGCGGGCGCGAGCGGCGACCCCATCGCCTTGGATTGGGCGTTGCGTTGCGGCGAGAGATTGAGAGAGTTCAAAACTGATTTCGCGCAGGCTGATGCTCGGACGGTCGCCGTGTTCCTGCACATGATGTGTCAGTTTCACGCCTACACAGGCCAGGCAGCGTACCTGCAGGCAGCCCGACCCGCCGTCGACGCATTTTTGAAGTTACAGAACCCCAACGGAAGCTGGCCCGCGTATATGGGCAACTCGAAGAATTCCAGGATTGAGGGTTTTGTCGAGCATGCCGTGATGGCCCTGGCTGACTATTACTCGATCAACGGGGACGCCGACGTCCTGAAGTCGCTCGACAGAGCTCTGGCCTATCTCTACAACGAGAGTGGCGCTGGCTACGCTGAAGTTGGCGAAGCCCCTCTCGCCCTCTACGGTCTCGCAATCCTTCATGAGAAAACGGCTAAAACTCAATACGCAAAATTCGCCCGGACCGTCCTCGAGAAGCTCCAGAAGGAACAGAACCTCTCGACTGACCCCCTTGGGCGTGGCGATGTGATGGCCACCTGGGAAATCCATAATGCGGAGGGGGCGAAGGGAACAGGACGCCCGGCTCAATTCGTCGGGCAAACCCGCCCGCTGGTCCCCGCCGGCTTGCTTGCCTATGCGCAAGCGAGCCTCGTGGCATTGGCAGTGGAGGAGAACGACCTATCACGGAATAAGTGACTTTCGCACCTACTTTTCAGCGCCCGCTCGCAGCGTAATCTTGCGCGAGGCTCGCAATTGGACCGGGCCCATCAGGCCGGAGGGCACGGGTTCGGGAACATAATCACGAAGCATCTCCGGAGACATGGCAGGGGGACGATCGGCCTCAGTCGGCGCCTTGACCCGCATGCGGTTCATTAGGCTGTTGGTGACGCGAATCTCGAGTTCGTTCGGGCCGGGCTTACCTGTGCCGGTGATGTCCACGACGTAAGGTCTTTTCCACGCCACTCCCGCGGCCTTGCCGTTCACAAAAACCTCTGCGATATCGTAGACCTCACCGAGGTCCAGTGAGAGCCTCGTGCCGGGAGAAAAATAAGAGGCAGGAATCACCAGCCGAATTCGGTAAACCAACGTCCCCGAGAAATCTCGAAGTTCCAAGAATTGAGTCCAACTGGCCAGTGCATCGAGTTCTTTCTCGACCCCGTTGCCACTCAGGCGCCACGGACCATTCAACACCGAAGGCGCTGGCAATCCGGTGGCTGTTGCGTTCAGGAGGCCTGCCGCGGTATGAGCCTGGAAGGTCCCGTTCTGTTCAACTTCCGCTTCCACAATCTTCCCGTCATCGCTGACGTGCAGGACGCGCTGCACATTTGTTTTCGTCACTCCGGCTTTTGGTTTCTCGTGGCGAAAGACCACGAATTTCGACTCCCAGGGCCCGAGGGCCATGTCGGCCGCGGTGAATTCCCCCTCCTCACGGAACTGGTAGAGCCGCTGAACGGCGCCCGAGATCGCATCAAAGACAAACGGCGCTTGACCCGTAAGATGGAAGCGCGCCAGAAATCGCTTTTCGCGCGCGCTGACATTGGCGATTAAGAAGATCCTCCGATCCGCAGTCTCCCGCTGAACGAAACCGATTTCATCGTCTCGCGGCTCAATTGCCAAGTCAGGCGGGAAAATCTTCGCGATCACTCGCGCGAGGGGAAAAGCGCGCGGAGCGAGGTTCTGATAAGGATCTTGAGGAAGGAAAACTCCTTCTCCCTCGCCGCACTTGTTTCCGCGCGCTCGCAGCTCGCCGCGCCAGAGAGGTCGACTAGCGTCCGAGGTGTCACCAAAGAGTTCGCGCACCAGGTCTTTGACCCGCTCCGTTTTCTTCTCCGCATCGACGAAGCCCGGGGCGCGTTCGGGCACGCGGTGGATCGCGATCACCGTTCCGCCCGCGCGGGAGAAATCGCGGAGCCGCTCCAGCGCTTCCGGCTCGATGGCCTCAACCTTGGGCAGAATCACAACCCGGTAATCCATCGGCCCGACGCGCAACTCTCCACTGCCAATGCGGCTCTCGATGATGCGCTGCGCGTTGATAAAGTCGAAGTCGAAGCCTCCATTTTCCAAACCGGCAAGCATCGCCGCCGAGCTCGTTTCGGTGCCTTCGCTCAGGTGCTGCTCCAGCGCGCCCGCCAGGTCAACCCAATTCCCAAAGGCTTTCGACCAGACGTCCTCGGTCGGCAAATAGACCGCGACCCTTACCACCGGTTTGCCTTGCTGCAGCATGAAGTCGGCGCGGCGAAGGTATTCCGAAAGGTGCTTCAGGTAAGGCCACCACGTATTACCGCGCCCAACGAAAGTCGCGGCGTAGTAATACCACCCGGGAGACTCGGCCCAGGAGGGGGACAGCGGGACGCCGTGGTAATAGATCTGGTTGATTCCGTCCAAATACAGCGCATCAGCGGCGGCCTTCATATTCTCCAGCGTGACCAGAAATGCCGGACATCGCAGCCAGGTGAAACTCTCGGCGGAGATCTGATTGCGCCCAAACAGATGCGCAGCAGAACTCGCCAGCTTCCGATCACGGATGTTGATTCGCCGGCGATCCTCTTCTCCGTAGGCTTCGGCCTCAGGGAAATCATTCAGCCCGTAGGCTTCAAGGATGTCGGCGGGCGTGCCATGCGCCTGCACGCGCGTCTGGAATCCGTTCCGGTGGGCCCATTCGTTGAGGGGGACAAACAAATTCTCAAGGGCCAGATCGGAGAGCATCTTGCGAAAATCGTAGCGCACCCTCGCTCCCGCCTCTCCGCTGGGCAAGAAGAGTGCGGCAAGATAAGGCAGGAGCGAGTAGCCGCGACGCTTCTCGAATTCTTCGGGCAGCTTGGGAGTCCAATTGGACCCAAAAACCTCCCAGCTATCCATGAACACCGATTTCGCCCCATGGAGGTAAGGCTTTTGCACGTCGCCGTTGTGTGCCAGGTGGAGCTCCATGGCCTCACGGCTGAAGTGGTCAAGGACCCAACCCTCGCCACCGACTGAGGCGCGTTTTACTTTCATGCCCGAGTAGCCGCTGACAAAAGTCATCAAGAGCCATCGCCCGGCGGGGACGTGCCAGTCGCGGATTTCACCGTCCCGAAGCCGTGGTGTGAGATCCACGACGGTTTCCAAGCGCACACCGCCTTCGAGATTGATCTCTGCGGCCTGCACGGCCAGGAGCTTTTCGGGATATGCCACTCTGCCCGGGATGCGTCCCGAGAATTCCTGCGGCCCTGCCACTTCCTGCGAATAGAACTTGAGCTGGCCAGCGCCGAGTTCGGGTGGAATGTAGGGACCGCCGAACGGCCAACCATCGCCGAGCAGAGAGTCGGCGGTCATTCCGATTTGCGAACCGTACTGCACCGCCTCCTGAACGAGTTGGAGGAACTCGGGAGATAGATACGGAGCGTTGTGGATGCCATGTGCCGGATCGTCGGTTGCGAGAGGGTACACCGGGAAGATGCGAAAGCCGTCGAGGCCGGCGGCTTTCATCGCGTCCAGATTCTCGCGAATGTCCTTTTTCGAATAGGCGCCGCCAAACCACCACCAGTTGCACGAAGGACCGTAGCCGGCGGGTGGAGATGCGAATTCCATCTCAAGTTGTTGTTCGTCCGAGCGGCAGAGGCGAGGCCCGGCCAGAATCCCGGCGGTCGCCAGGGTCAGCACGACGAAGAGGCGGGTATGTCTCATGCGAGGGCCACGATATGGGCGGTGATGAGACCCAGTAGTGTTCTGATCCCCTGTCTTTTCAATGGCTTCCGGATTTCCCTCGCATCGCGGATCGCCACCTCGCAATATAGGAAGGCCCCAAGGCGTTGTCAATTGCAAGTTTTCATGTTACTGTGCAAGCTTTCATGGGAATCTAAATCCAGTCGGATCGATTCTCACCCCATGGCATTCTTCCTCCTTCAGAAACGACCGCCGCATCTGCTGGTGATCCTGCTCCCGTTCATCCTTTTGGGCGGAGTGCCAAGCTCGCTAGCTCGGACTCCAGCAAGCGAATTACAACCGATTCAACTTGTGCTCGACAATGCGCCTGGGCAAGACGCTGCGTTGCGAGTCGCGCTGGAAGAATTGAGAGTCGCGCTCGAGGCGCGAGGCTACAAAGCCGAGGTCACGGAGTCCACCAACGCGGGCAGTTCGCGCATCATCCTAAAAGGGAGTGGCGACTTCCGCGACGATCGGGAGACTCGTAACCAGAGTTTTGCCGTCGAGCCAATCCCGGGCGGCCTCCAAGTGTCTTCGCCAGGGATTGGGCTGGTCTATGGTGTCTTCAACTTGGCTGAGGCGGTTCGCCGCGACGGAATCGATTGGAACTTGCGGCGAACAGAGAAGCCGGCCTTCGGCGAAAGAATCTTCTCCTACCAGGGGATTCTGTTTGACCTGCCCGACGAAGGGTACTACTTTCGCCATCCCCCTTATGTGAACGAGTCGCTGCTGAAGCAGCAGGTCGAATCCGCCAAGGAGTCAATGAGGCGGCTGCTCCCTTACGGGTTCAATTCTGTCGCGTTCTTGAACCTGAACGTCGAGGATTACATCAATTACGACTTGCTGCGCAATGGAAGTCAGGTGTACGCGCCGGACAGCCTGCATCGCTTGCGCTCGGCGATCTTCTGCCGGGCATTATCCGAACTGGCCGACTACGCGCATCAACTGCATCTGCAATTCTTCCTGCAACTCTATGAGTTCTCGCTACCGGACCACCTGGATGGGCACCGGCTATCGGATGAGTCGGAGCAGACCTGGGAACTCGTCGATGCAAAGTTCCGGGAACTTTTCCAGCGCACGACGCTCGATGGCATCATCCTGACGCTGACTGAGCCTTCACCTCGCCTAGCCTATCGAGGGATCACCCTATGGAGGACTCCCGAAGGCGCAGGGCGAATGGCGAGCCATTACCAGGATACCATCGTGAATGGGCTGAGACACCGGCTGATCGTCCGGCTGTGGTGGGTGACCAGCGACATGGCGGGATTCCGTCGCGTGTTCGCCGGAGCGCCAGATCCCGGGATCATGTACGACACCAAGAACACGGAAGGCGACTTTTTCCTGAATGTGGGCGAAAATCCGCTCATTTCCCAGGGCGCGCTGAAGCTTCGTCCATTCTCAGTCACGTTCGACGCCTTCAGGCAGTTTGATGGCTGGGGAGAGCTCCTTTTCTATCCCACATTCTGGCCAGAACGCTTCAAGAGCGCGCGCGCGAATGGTGCGGTTGCTGTCAACGCCTGGGGACCGTGGCTGGCCGGCTGCATTTTCCCCGGCATTTGGGCCGGAAAATACGATGAGTATGACTTCCTTCGCCACGGCTTCCGGCCGGCGCTCGCTTCGCTTTACCTTTTCTCGCGCTTGGTCTGGAACCCCGAAGACTCTCCGGAAGCCATTACGCAAGACTGGGCAGCGATGAATTTCGGAAAGCAAAACGCCGAAGCGCTTCGCAAAGCGCTCTTCCTCTCCTACGATTTGTGGAAGACGACGTACCTTGGAGCGGACGACCGGGGAACATTCAAATGGACCATGGTGTTCCAGCCACCGGCCCCGGAGAGTTCAACCTTCTTCGAGAAACATTCTTTCACTGAGCTCGAGCAGTCCAACCGCAAGGCGCTGGAGCTTGCTTCCGAGATTCACTCTTTGATTTATTCGCTGGACGCCCAGAAGGCTCCCCGCCCGCAAGCGATCCGCGAGTTTCGCCGCGCCGCTGATCTGACGCTGCTCTACTTCCGCACATTCACGCTGTGGCGCGAAATGCTGTGGCGCAATCAGGCGAAGGGCAAGAAGCAAGATCCCGCTGGTGATGCGTCACTGCGCCGCGTGAGTTCGCAACTCGAGGCATTGCTACCCGAATGGCGCAAGTATCCGAGA
>Ga0315284_10002140_pt1 | contig 28324 bp, 27 predicted proteins | sample YL17G09_16_MG_FD_203696 | JGI IMG/M metagenome (GOLD analysis project Ga0315284, IMG submission 203696) | Sediment microbial communities from Yellowstone Lake, YNP, Wyoming, USA - YL17G09_16 | ecosystem: Environmental > Aquatic > Freshwater > Lake > Sediment | place: USA: Wyoming | collected...
ACAGGCCCTTGAAATGGAAAATAAAATAATTCTTCACAGAGGATACAAGGGAAAATACTTAGAGAATAGTTTGTCTTCTTTTGAAAATGCAATCAGAGGCAACATGCCCTTTGAAATGGATATAAGAATTAGCAAAGACGGAAAATGCTTTATGATTCATGATGACAATTTGGACAGGTTGTTCAATGGCACTGGAAAAATAAATGAACATTATTCTAGAGAGTTGGAAAAGTTTGAGTATAAGAAAGATTCCTCTCAGAAATTGTGTTCGCTTAACGAGTTATGCGAGCTGATTAAAAGAACGAATTATAATAATTTAATTTTTACTCACATCAAAAAGCTAAAGGATATAGATAATGTTATTGAAACGTTAGTAGATTATAATTTGTCTGAAATTATAAAATTTTTTGCTGTTGATGAGCTTACTCTTAGTTTGATTAAAATGATAAAGAGAAACTATCCAGAATATAAAGCAGGACTGCATTTCAATGATAATTCCAAGATTAACGAAGAGGAATTTAAGATTGCTGATTTTATCTGGGCAGATGAGACAACAAAGAAAAATATAACATCCAAATTAGTTAATACTGCGCATCGTTTTGGGAAACCGATGTATGCAGTCTCTCCAGAATTAATTCCTGGATCAATATTCAATAAGAATATTGAAGGAAGGTGGATAGAGCTTATGGAAATGAATGTGGATGGAATCTGCACAGACAAACAATATGAACTTTCAGAATTTTTGAAAAATTATTAATTTCTCTTCTTAAAAAATATCAAGTCGCACGCAGAAGGATAGTTTTCTATATATCCCAATTCTCTTTGGATAAACCCGACAAACCCGTATTTTTCTAATAAGGGAAGAAGCATTCCTAACTTCATCTGATTCTCATGAAAATCCCTAAAGAACCATTCAATTTGCAAAACATCAACTTCTTTTAACCTGTTTCCGAACCCCCTGAGAACATTTGTTTCTGCTCCTTCAACATCTATCTTGACAAAACAAGGATGAATTATCTGTATTTTTAATTTATCAAATCTCTTTCTTTGCAACCTTACTTCCGAAAGCTTGTCTTTGCTTCCTATGTATTTTGTATAATTATCAAGAGGTTTTAGAAAAGAACTTGCTCCTGTATTCTCTTTGTTTACATAAAAAGTGCTTTCTTCCTCCCTATCCCACAGTCCAAAATTGAAAGCGGTTACATTCTTCAAATTTTTTATCATATTATAAAATTTAGTCTGCGGCTCAAATGCATATATCTTTGCTTTGGGAAATATGTGTTTTGCTGATTTTATAAACAGACCTTCATTAGCACCTATATCTATTACTGTTCTGACATTTCCGATTAAATCTTTTGCAGTAAGGCAAGTGTAAGTATGATTAAAACTCACGCCCCTAAGCCTGCTTATCAGGAGAGAAGGATATTCTATTATTCTCTCGACAGTTCTGCTTAATCTTTTTAAATTCATTTTACTGAGTAATCCTCCCAATATAACCTGCTAGTGTATCTTTCATAGTTTTAAATCTTTTTAATTTATCATAGTTTTTATGCAAAAACACCATTAAATTTCCTCCTATATGAAATTTCTTTGAACAATTTTTGCACATTACATAGAGAATATAGTAAAGTTTATTCCCAATAACAAAATTCCTATATTCTATTGTCTGTTTGCAATAAGGACACTCCACCTTCAGTTCATACCTTTTTTCCCCTATTTTTTTTAGTGATAACGGCTTCACTATCTTTCGATGTTTAGCGAGAGCTTTATCTATTTCTTTTTTTAATTGGCTAAACTCTCCACTACTCATTTTTTCTGTCAGATTAATTGTAAATTCTCCTTTCAAATTTTTTATAAATTCTAGCTTGTCCTTGATTATCCCTCTCTTTAAACAGGATTGATACATCTCACTGTCAGGAAAAGGCATTATAAATGCTAAATAAGGCTGTGCATCACAGTTTTTCCCCCAATAGTTTAATGTTTCATTGGCTGTTTCTTTGGTTTCTGCGACATCTCCAAAAATAAAATTTCCTTGAATAGCAATGTTATTCTTAAAAGTCTCCTTTATTGCTTTGTCAATCTGTTCTGGAGTAATCATCTTTTTCATACTCTTTAGAACGACAGGACTATAACTTTCGAGTCCATAACTTATGACATCACAACCAGAGTCTTTGAGCATTTTCAAACTTTCTTCATCGACATCATTTACTCTCATAGAATTAACCCATCTTAATTCCCAAGAAAGTTCTTTTTTCAGTTGGGAAATCCCCTTACAGAATTCTGTCATTCTTTTTTTATCTAATGAAAAGCATTCATCAAGAATATACACTCTGTTAATTTTATACTTTTTAACTCTCTCGTTTAATTCTTCCATGATATTGTCTACTGTTCTTTGCCTGTATTTATTTTCATAATGCCAGCAAAAAGTACACCTGTATGGACAGGAACGACTTCCCACAATATAATAAACGCGCGGGTTGTCAAAAACGCTGTGCATATATGAATGGTTTGGAATTGTGTTCTCTAAATACTCCTCAAATCCTAATGAATCTAAATCGGGAAAAGGAATAGAGTTTATGTCCAAAGGAGCTCTCTTTCCATTGAATACTGCTTTTCCATTTTCCCAATACATCAATCCTTTAACCTCTTCTAACGGCTTATTTTCCTTTAGGTATTTCAAAAGCTCAACTACTGTTCCTTCTCCTTCATCTATCACTCCAAAATCCGGATGGAGTTCATTGAAAATCAGGGAAGGTTCGCTTGTTATTATTGTTCCTCCTAAAATTATTTTTGGATTAGAAGGATGACTCTTTGCCAATTGGATTATCTTTTTTGTAATTTCATAACCCAGTACATTATTTCCCATTCCGACAAAATCATATTTTTTCCTATCGAGTTGCTCTTTTATTATATCATTGGCAGAGCCATTTAAGTGGTTCAAATTTAGGCAATCAACAGAATGCCCTGCTTTTTTTAATGCGGCAATAATATAACCAATGCTGATTGGAAAAAAATACTGATATGTCTTTTTGCTAATAGCCATATTTCTAGGTACAATGATTAATATCTTGTAATTTGTCATATTATGAAAAATAATTTATCTTGATGTATTTTATTAAAATTCATTTTTTATAAAGTTTTATATCCATAAATTTATAAATAATTATCAACAGGTATAAAAAATGGTTCGGAAAAAAAAAGAAATCAAATCCGTAGATATTATTTTTTGTGGATTAGTGAGGGATATGGATTCATTCAAGAAAACTCTTGAAGATTTGCAATTATTGCGCAAGAAGGAACTTGTAGATAAGATAATTGTCTCAACATGGATAGGAGAAGTTCAAAAAACTCCAGAACTTTCCTCTTTTTTAAAAGATAAAAAAGTTTTAGTGGTAGAAAGCAAAGAACCAGAGAACAGGGGAGATGGAAATGTTTGGTGTCAGATGAAATCCTTACAAATGGGATTAAAAGAAGTTAATCAAAATAAGTTTGTCTTAAAGACTAGAACAGATGTTTATATTAATCCGGATTTTTTAGAAAAATTATTCTCAGAGAAAGAAAAAATTTTAAGGATTTCTTACCATTTGCCAAAAGGAGATATTTTTAAATATAAAATATGGGCTCCTTGGTTTGAAATAACCAAACCATTTTTTATGGGAGATGAATGTTTTTTTGGGTATAAATCTGATTTAAATCTTTTAGTCAATTATGACTGTTCTTTTGACAATGAAAATTATCTTGGTCCAGATACAACACATATCAGGAGATTTGTTTATCCTTTCTTGAAAAATTATCCTTCTTTTAATGTATATATCAAAAATTACGGAAATGAGAGATTTTTAAAAAATTTTCTGATGAAAAAATCATATAATCTTTACGATTTTCTTACGCGTTTTATGTTGCTAAGAAATCTCTCTGAAATAAACCGGTTTAATGTCTTAAAGAAAAGGCTAAAAGATGATAATTTTCTTAGGTGTTTGGCTGATTATTATATGATTCTCTATAGTCATTTTTACATAGATAATTATAGTTTTCCAAACCAGATTCTTTTTAAGGGAAACCCCAAACCTATTTTAGAATCTAATCCTTCTGATTTAGAAGATAATTTTGCAAGAAAGAGAGTTCTTGGAGGATGGTATGGAGGGCAGATTTATATTTATGATATGAATTTTCTGAGAGGTTTATTTGAGAGAAAAATGAATTCAAGCCCTCTTTTTAACAGGCTGATTAAAATTATAGATGAACTAACCTCCTCAGAATTTAAAAATCCTCTTCCTGTAATTATCTAATGAGTAAAAATCAGAAAGAGGAAGAAGTAGGTGGTTCCCTTAAGGTAATTGCAAAAACTTCTATTTTTATTTTTGTAACAATCCTGTTTTCTAAAGTTTTATTTTATTTTTATAGAATAATTATTGCCAGAGATTTTGGACCATCGGTATATGGTACTTTTTCACTTGCTTCAATGGTTTTTGTTCTTGTTATATCTATTTCTTCTTTTGGATTCTTTGAGGGACTTTTGAGATTTGTACCTTTATATAGGGGAACTAAAAAGATGAACAATATTAGATATCTCTTTAAATTTTCTGTTTGGATTCTTACTCTATCCAGTATCTTTTTTGGATTAATACTCTTTTTTTCATCAGAATTTATTTCTATTAACCTCTTTCATGAACCTAACTTGGTAATTTTTCTCAAGATATTGAGTCTAGCTATGCCTTTTTACATGATAGGTTCTGTATTTCTCTGTTTGATTCGGGGTTTTGAGAGAATAAAGATGCATTCTTTTATATCTGAATTTTTTCAAATTTTGATTAAATTAATTTTCCTCATTTTACTAATTTTTCTTGGAGTTAAGGTTAATTCAGTACCCATTTCCTATTTTATCGGAATTTTATCGGTTTTTTTGGTGGCATATCTTTATTGCAGATATAAACTTCCAGAGGTATTCCAAAAATATATTTTAAAAAAACAAATAAAAAAACAAATAAGAAAAATTTTTTTCTTATATTCTCTGCCATTAATTTTTTCAAACATTTTGTATGATCTTTTTGGATATATGGATTCTTTCGTTATTGGATTATTCAAAGACACTTTTAATGTGGGTATTTATAATGCTGCATTTCCAATTGCTTCTTTAATGGCATTTGTACCTTCTTTGTTCTTGCAAATTCTTTTTCCGATGATTGTCAGAGAATTTTCTAAAAAGAGAATTGATATTATGAGAGAATTGATTAAACAAGTCCAAAAATGGATATTGATTATTAATCTGCCTTTCTTTTCACTTATGTTTTTGTTCTCTGGAGCGTTTATTAATTTATTCTTTGGAGCTCAATATATGGCTGCAGAACCGGTTCTTAGAATTTTATCGATTGGTTTTTTCTTTTATTCTCTAAGTGATATTTTAGGAAATCTAATTTTAGTTGTAGGAAAATCCAAGACATTTTTGATAAATATAATCATCCTATCTGTTTTTAATCTTGTATTAAACGTTTTGCTTATTCCAAAATATGGGATTAGTGGAGCAGCTTTTTCTACAACAATGAGTTATATTGCTCTAGCAATAATTCTCTTCTTTCAGGTTAAACGTTATATAAATATAGTTCCTATAAGAAGAAAAATGTTTCAGATATTAATCTCAGTAGCAATTCCTTCTATAATACTCTTTTATGTTAGACAATTCTTTTCAATTAATATTATCTCGGTAATCTTGCTCGGTTCTTTTTTTATCCTACTATACATTTTATTAATTTTCATAACAAGGAGTCTGGACAGGAATGATTTCGAAATATTAAAATTATTTAAAAGGAAATTCAAGAGAACTCCAAATAAAAAATAAAAAAGAATAAAAGAAAATATATAATCCATCACATGAAATCTTTTTAACATTTCATTATTAACAAGAAAATGAAAAAAGAGATCTTAGAAAATTCTAAACTTAAAGGATTAGAAGAACTTGTAGAAATAAGAGCGAATTTAAGGAAATCAAGAAAAATTGTGATATGGACAAACGGATGCTATGATCTGATGCATGCAGGGCATATAGATTGTTTTAGAAGAGCCAAAAAACTTGGAGACACATTGATTGTAGGGGTAAATTCTGACAAATCTGTTAGAAAATTGAAAGGACTTGGAAGGCCTCTGCATAATCAGGATAGAAGAGCATTTCTTTTATCGGAATTAATATCTATTAATTATCTGTTGATATGCAACGATGAAAATATGACTCAATATCTTAATGCGCTTCAGCCAGATATATACGCCAAGGGAGGGGATTATTCTCTAGAAAAAATAAATCAAGAAGAAAGAAGATTGGTTGAAGGATATGGGGGGAAGATAATTATTGTCCCTTCTATTCATGATTTGCCAACCACCAGAATAGTAGATAATCTTATCGGAATTCACCTAGAAGAATATATAAAAGAATATTTAAAAAACCAAACACCGTCCAAATAATTTTTAAACCTTCAACTTTTATGAATTTAATGAATAAAAAACAAATCATATTTTATTCTGCATCAACTCCCACAATAATGATTTACAAGATGGGAAGATTGTTCAAGAAAAACGGTTATGAAACTTTTTTGTTTGCTATGTGCGAAAAAGATAGATTTGATTACGACTTTTATCTGGAAGCATTTGACAATATAATCTGTTCAAATTTTCAGTTTTTTAAACCAAATATAAAATCTCTTTTTCATCTTATAAAAAAAATTCCAAGCCTCCTCAAATTTACAGTTTCCATGAAAATTTTAAATCCTTACGCTGTAATAGGAATCTGTGGAAACAACTGGCAATTAAGATTAGTGCATAAATATATTTTTAAGAAACATCCCTTTATTTATTTCCCTTATGATATTATATCTCATCTGTACGATTCTAGGGAAGAAGCATTAAAAACAACAAAAAAATTTGAGATAGAAGCAGAAAGATACTGCTTTGAAAATTCAGATGGGATAATTCATAAGGGAGCTCCTGATGAATTGGACTATATCAACGAAAGAATCCATCGGGATTTAAAACTGCCTAAAAGACAGTTAAATTTTCTACCTTATTGTTCAAAAGAGTTTTCTGTTCCAATTGATAAAAATAAAAAACTCAATCAAAACAAAGAACTTCATGTAGCATATGTGGGATTTTTCTATAGTAATGATAAAACAGCCCAAAAATTTTCCAATTTTTTCAAGGATCTGTCAGAACAAAAAATTCATGTTCATTTTTATATATTAGCAGACCATATTCCAAAAGACAAGGAAAGAGAATTTATCTTGAGTTTTTTTGGTCCAATTACTCAATCAGAGTATCTGCATCTGCACAAATCAATGGGCCCAAGAGAGATAGTCAAAGAGATAGCAAAATATGATCTTTCTTTATGGCTTTCACACGAGCAGTTTTTAAACGAGCTGAAATTTTGCACAGGGCATAAAATTGCCAGTTATCTTGAAGCAGGATTGCCCATCTTGCACGATGATAGCTCTCTTTTTGCCAACAAACTGTTAAAAGATTATGGGGTTGGTATAAATTTCAACGAGAAAAATCAGAAAATTTTAAAAAATAAGATTTTTCAGATAGATTATAAAAAACTACTAAGAAAAATTGAGAAAGCAAGATTAGAATTTGACATGGACGAAAATTTTCCAAGACTAAAAGAATTTATAGAACGAGTAGCTAAATCCAAGAAAACACAATAATCTTTTTAAACAGCAAGATTGATAATAATTTTATGATAAAATTTGCTATTGCAGGCACTAAAGATTTTTTTAATGGAGGAAAAAGAGCATTAGAGCAAGAAGGATATATTCCTGAACTGGAAATTCATGGAGAAGAGAGAGTTATAGCTTACAAAGAAGTCATTCAGGGAAAAAAATTAGAACTTCTTGTTTGCTTGGCACATCCAAATATTCTTACTTCTGATGAAATAAATCTTTTTCCAAAGGGATGTATAAATCTTCACACTGGAATTCCAAAATACTGTGGAAGACATCCTGTTAACTGGATGATAATAGATGAATTGAAAGAAATTCCAGTGGCAGTTCATTATATGACCCGAACTATTGATGGTGGAGATATTATCGTGGAAGATTCTTTTCTAAGAGAAAGAACAGATGATTACAATTCCATTATGAAGAAGATTACAGAAATGAGTTCCAGACTTTTAGTCTCTTCTATAAAGCAGATAGAATCTGATAGCGTTTATAGAAAAAAACAAGTCTTGCCAAGAGAGTATCCTAGAAGGAGGATTCCTGAAGACAGCAAAGTTGACTGGAATAAGACCAGCAGAGAATTGCATAATTTTATCAGTGCTCTTGTTGATCCCCTGCCAAACGCTTTTGCATATACTACTGATGGCGAAAGAGTAATCTTTAATCGTTCTTATGTAGGAGAAGAAATGGGAAAAGTTATTGCAACGACAAGCGATGGAAGGTATGTTATTTCTACTAAAGATGGAGTAATTTTAATTGAAAGTGATAAAAAATTAAAAGTCGGAGATAGGTTTAGATGAATAATCTTGAAAAAATTTTATTTTATAGTGATGAGATGTCTATAGAAGAAATAAAAAATTTAATTAGTCCATTAATCATTCAAAAGAAGAGATGGCTAGGAACAAATCACCCAGATAATAAGGTTAGAATTGAAGCATTTAAACAATCAGATGTTAACATAGGAGAAGAAGTTTTTATAAGTTTGGGAATGATCATTTCAGGATACAAAGAAAAAGTAACCATTGGAAATAGATGTGCCTTTGGAAATTATGTCTCTTTAATAACCAGTTCCTCTCCAAATAAGTCTGAACTAACAAAAAACAATTATGTTAAAGAACATTGTATAAAAGAATCTCCTATTTTTATTGAAGATGATTGCTGGATAGGTTCTGGAAGTATAATCCTTCCTGGCATTAAAATAGGAAAAAACTCAATAGTTGGGGCAGGGGCAGTTGTTGACAAAGATGTTAAATCTTACTCAATTGTTGTAGGAATCCCTGCAAAATTAATTAAATACTTAAAATAATTTAAAATGAAATATAAAGTTCCTTACATTGATTTGCCTCTCCAATTTAAAACCTTGGAAAAAGAGCTTACTTCAGAGTTTAAAAGAGTAATGAGTGAAGGAAGTTTTATTCTTAGAGATGATGTTAAAAAATTTGAAGAGAATATGGCTTCTTATCTGGGAGTTAGAAGTGTAATCGGTGTTAACAGCGGAACAGATGCACTCTATCTCGCAACAGAAGTCTTAGGAATAGGTCCTAAGGACGAAGTGATTACTGTTGCTCATTCTTTTGTTGCCACTGTTGCTTCTATAGTAAAGAGAGGAGCAAACACTGTTTTTGTGGATATTTACGACGATTTTAATATGAATGTTGATAAAGTTGAAGAAAAAATAACTGACAGAACAAAAGCAATAATTCCGGTTCATCTGAATGGAAGATGCTGCAGAATGAACAAACTCGAAAGCCTAGCTGAAAAATACGGCTTGGAAATTATAGAAGATTCAGCCCAAGCATTAGGAGCTATGTATCTGGGCAAGAAGACAGGAAGTTTCGGAATAATGGGTTGTTTTTCCAGCCATCCATTGAAAATATTAAGTTGCGCAGGCGATGGAGGATTTATTTCTACAAATAATGATAAAGTTGCTGAGAAGCTTAGAATTCTTAGAGACCATGGACAAAAAACTAAAACAGACTTGAGATCCTTTGGATATAATAGCCGATTAGATAATCTACAGGCAGCAATATTAAATGTTAAATTTCAGCATTTAAATGACTATATTTCCAGAAGAAGACAGATTGCATCTATTTATTCAGAAAATTTAAAAGACCTCCCTTTGGTTCTTCCTCCAAAACCTTCTGATGGAGAATTTTTTGATACTTATAATTCTTATGTTATAAGAAGTAAAAACAGAGATGAACTTTTCAGCAGTTTGAAGTCTAAAGATATTGAAGTTTTTGTTCATATTACAAAACCTTTATATGAGCACGAGAAATTAGGATTAGAAAATCCTCATCTCCAAAAAAATGAAAGAATATGTGGGGAAATTTTATCTCTTCCAATTTATCCAGAAATGACAAATACCCAAGTTGATTATGTTGTAGATTCCATACATAAGTTTTTTAAATAACCTAATTAAAAACAATATACAGAAAAGAAATATAAAAAATGCCCAAATCAAAAAAAATATTGCTGATAACCCTTCCTTCTGAAAAAAAATGCAGGGATTGGAGAGCTCCTGATTATTATCAAACAACAAAATCTGCAAGATATATGCCTCTCGGACTTCTGTCTTTGGCAACTAATCTATCAAGGAGCCATGATGTGGAAATTCTCGATGCTTCTGCTAAGGACTTAACAATAGAACAGACAATTTCAGAAATTGAAACAAGAAGTCCGGATATATTAGGAATTTCAAGTTTAACAGAAAGAGCTTATGCAATGAGAGAAATTCTTCAAAGAACCTCTGTTCCATACAAAGCTGTAGGAGGACCGCACATGACTTATTATACAGAACAAACTCTGAGACAAGGAGCAGATGCAGTATTTGTCGGACACCTTGCAGACTTGGAGTTTAATGAAGCAGTAGAAAATCTTCCTAAGGGGATTATTAATTGTGAAACAAAAATCGACCAGATTAAATTCCCAGACAGGAATTTTGTGGACATTGATTATTACTTTCCAAAAAAATTCGTTTTTTTTGAAGCGCAAAATAGATTGCCTATGTTTAGCAGCATTGGTTGCCCGCACCATTGCACTTTTTGTGATGTTCAGACTAAGAAAATTCAAAGAAAATCTCCTGAAAAAGTTGTGGAAGAAATGAAATACCTTCATTCTCTTGGTTCCAGAAGCATACATGTGCTTGACGATAATTTTAATGTTAATGAGCCACATGTCCACAGAATTATGAATGAAATGGGTAAACAAAGATTTTCTTGTGAATGGAGTGGAAGAGGCCAGGCAAGGATGAGTGAAGATTTGGCAGCCAGATTATCTGAATACGATTTTAAAAGAATTCATGTTGGATTTGAAGCGCTCGATGACCAAATGTTGAGATTTTTTAGAAAACCGCAGAATACTGAGCAAATTGCAAGATTTTGTAACACCATGAATAAACATAAGATAGACATGCTCGGATTTTTTATTGTTGGAACTCCTGTAGAAACAGAAGAATATTTGAGGAGATTTCCTAAACAAATTAAGGAATTAAACATAAAATATCCCTATGTTCAGATATTATACCCTGCACCAAATACAGAGTATTATTCTCAATTATTAAAGCAGGGAATTTATAAGAAAGATATCTGGAAGGAATTTATGGAAAATCCAATCCCTGATTTTGTAATACCTTATCCTTATGAAAAAACAAAACTGGAATTTTTGCTTTCTTATGTAGATGATTTAGAAAAGCAATTTATGCTACAGAAATAAACTGATTATCTAATTAACATAAAAAAAAGAAAAAGGAGGAGAAAAGAATATAAATTTTTAAAAACCTTCGGGTTAATTAAAATAAGCATTAAAATATAAAAAAGATATATTATAAGATGACACAAGATCAAAGAGAGATAATTCTTGATGGACAAAAACTTCCCTGGCACAAAGATAGAGTAGAAGCATGGCTTAATAGAGAGAGAATTGCTCCAATAACTTTAGGATGGGCTTTAACAAGAGCATGCAACTATAACTGCGAGTTTTGTTATAGTAAGCTTCAGGAGAATGAAAGAGAGGATATAACACAGAAAGTTATTTTTGATTTTTTAGATGATGCTGCAGAAGTCGGTGTTAAAGGCATAAGCTTGGTAAGCGATGGAGAAAGCACATGCTCTCCGCATTTATATGATGCAGTCCTCCATGGTAAACAAGCAGGATTAGATATGGCTCTTGGAACAAATGGTCGTCTTCTAAAAAATGAAAGATTTGAAGAAATACTTCCTGCTTTAACATATTTAAGATTTAATATCTGTGCAGGAGAACCAAAAAGATATAAAGAAATTCATGGATGCAAAGAAGGAGATTTCGAACAAGTCTGTGAAAAAATAGAAGACTGTGTAAGAATAAAGAAAAGAAACGGATTAGAAACAACTCTTGGACTTCAAATGGTTTTGCTTCCCAGATACGCAGACCAGATTATGTCTCTTTCCAAATTAGGAAAAAAATTGGGTGTGGACTATCTTGTTATAAAACACTGCAGCGACGATAAAGATGGACAGTTAGGAGTGGATTATGATGGTTATTTTAACATTTCTGAAGAACTAAAGAAAGCAGAAGCTCTCTCAACAAAAGAATACGCTGTTAAACCAAAATGGTCTAAAATACTGAGCGGAGGAAAAAGAACTTACACGAGATGTTACGCTCCCCCATTCATGTCTGAATATTCTGGCTCTGGTTTAGTTACTTCCTGTGGTTTTTTATTCAACACTCAATATAGCAAATTCCATGTTGCAAATTTAGCTGAACAGAGATTCAAGGACATAGTGAAAAGCGACAAATACTGGCAGCTTATGGACTATTTGGCATCTCAGGAATTTAATCCCAAAACAATGTGTGGCACATTGTGCATGCAGCATAAAGTAAACGAATATTTATTTGCGCTAAAAAATGGGGAAATAAAATTAGAAACTCCTCTTGGAAAACCTCCAATGCATGTTAATTTTATTTAAAAGTAAAAAATTCGAGTTACAATTTTTCTTACAGGATATGTAATTATGCTACATAAATCCTTTTAAAGGGTTTTTATTACAGCTGTAACATGAGTAAAGATATAAAAGAGGAATTAATAGAGTTTGAAAAAAGAATGGCACAGAGGTGGAATAATGCAGAAATTCCTTACTATATTCATCTGTCCGGAGGAAATGAAGAGCCATTAATACAAATATTCAGAGAAATAAAAAAAGGAGATTATATCTTCTCAACTCATCGTTCACATTATCATTATCTTTTAGCTGGAGGCTCTCCCGAAAAATTAGAAAAAATGATACTAGAAGGAAGAGGGATGCATATAATTGATAAGGAGCTTAATTTCATTTCAACTGCTATTGTTTCTGGAGGACCGCCAATAGCTGCAGGAGTTGCATTGGCATTAAAAAGAAAAAAAAGCAAGAACTCTGTCTGGTGTTTTGTCGGAGATGCTGCAGAAGATGAAGGACATTTCTATGAAGCAATCAGGTATGTGGATGGACATAATCTTCCCTGTACATTTATTATAGAAGACAACAACCGTTCTGTAGAAACGCCTAAAATAGAAAGATACGGAAATTCAGAGATAAAATGGCCTTCTTGTGTTAGGAGATACAACTACCTTCCTATCTGGCCCCATGCAGGCACAGGCAAATTTGTAGATTTTTCTGGAACTAAATTAGGAGTTACTATGTAAAATGAAATATGGAGAAGCAGTAAAATTTTCTATTGAAGAACTGGCTAAAAACCCCAAGGTTTTATTTATAGGTTACAATCTTGTTCATGGTTCTATGGCATATGGTTCTTTAAAAAACGTGCCCCCAAGCCAAATAATTGAGACGCCTGTTGCAGAAAATCTAATGGCTGGATTAAGCACAGGACTGGCATTAGAGGGTTTTAAATCAGTTTTGATATTTGAAAGGCATGATTTTATACTAAATGCATTAGACGGATTAGTAAATCATTTAGATAAATTAAACGAATTGTCCCATGAGCAGTATTCTCCTTCTGTGATAATACGCGCGATTATAGGCTCAAATAGCCCCATTAATCCAGGCCCTCAGCACAGTCAGGATTTTACAGAAATTTTTAAAAAAATGTTTAAAATGCCCTTATATGACCTGCAAAATTCCCGTGAGGTTCTAGATGCATATAAAACCGCTATCCGCACAAAAAAACCAATGATGATTATTGAAAGGAGAGATTTTTATAATAGAGAATAAAATGAAAAAGAGTGTGGATTCAATTCTTGATGGGCACAAGATTCATTTGCATCCTGAAAAAAGTGCAATTTGGAGGGAAATAAAAGATTGTTATCCTATTCACATAGAGATTGGAGCGACAAACAAATGCAATCACGATTGTGTTTTTTGTGCTTTGGATTTTGCCATAGGAAAGACAGACATTAACAGGGATGTCATGATTAATGCTTTAAAAGACATGGCTGAACCAAAAGAAAAATGCGAACTAATAATAAAATACCAGGGAAGAAGTGCAGTATATAACGACAGAGTAAATTCTGTGATGTTTGGTGGAGAAGGAGAACCGACAATGCATAAAGATTTGGGATTATTTATTCAAAAAGCAAAAGAGTATGGTTTAGATGTTGCTTTAACTACCAACGGAACAAGATTTGATAAAACACTACAGGAACAATGTTTGCCTTATTTGTCATGGGTTAAATTCAGTGTTGATGCAGGAACTCCTGAGACTTACAAGAAAGTGCACAGAGTTTCTGAAAAGCAATTTGAAATATTAATGAAGAATATCTCTGATTCTGTCCAGTTAAAAAAACAGAAAGGATTAGATGCAACTATAGGAACTCAGTTTCTTATTACTTCCATGAATGCTAATGAAACTGAAGCCACTATTTTAATTGAAAGATTAAGAGAAATAAATCCAGACTACCTTTCTGTTAAACCTTATTCAGACCACCCCAGAAGCCAAAAGAACTTGGAAGTAGACTCTGAGTCTTATGATAAATTAGAAAAAACTTTTAATGATTTGAGGGGAAAAGTAGATTTTAATATAGAATTCCGAAGAGCCACAATAGAGAGAATACAAGAGGGAAATACATACTCCGAGTGTTATGGCTTGCCATTTATCAGCCTTATTGATTCAAAAGGAAATGTATTGCCCTGCAATTTATTTTATGATATAGAGAAATTTATTTACGGAAATCTTTATGAAAATTCATTCAGTGAAATTTGGGGGGGAAATAAAAGAAAAGAAGTTTTATCGAGACTTAAAGGTAAAGAATTAGGAGATTGCAGAAGAGGATGCAGATGTGATGCAGGAAATAGATATCTTAATAGATTAAAAAATCCTCAAATCCATGATAATTTTACATAAAAATGGAAAAAATTATCTTGCCAGAAAACTATGATTATGTATCTGCATTCCTGACTTTTAGATGCAATCTTAATTGCAGTTTCTGTGTTAATAATTCTTCAAGTGATTCTTTTCAGAGAAATATATATAAAGAAATTTCTGGAGAAGAATGGGTTAATGTTTTAAATAAAATTGAATCTCCTAAAAATATCCCCATTTCTTTTGTGGGAGGGGAACCTTCTTTGCATAGAGACTTTATTTATATTTTAAATAATCTTGACTCGAAATTAGGAATAGACCTCGTAACTAATTTATGGTGGAGTGATGATAAGGTAGATGAATTTATTGACAAAGTTTCTCCGGATAGAATCAATAATCATTCTCCTTTTCCTTCAATTCGTGTTTCCTACCATCCAGAAGAAATGAAAGAAGGAGAAAAACTAATAAAAAATACTAAAAAATTAAAAGATGCTGGTTTTGATATTGGAGTAGAATGCATAATGTATCCTTCTCCTTCTCAATTAGAATCTTTAGAAAAAATGGCTATAAAATGCAGGGCAGATAATATAAAATTTAGGCCCAAATCTTTTATAGGGATATACAAAGGAAAGGATGACATGGGAAGATTTTTTTCAATTAGTCATGGAGATTACTCAAAATATCCTAAATCTGCTTTTAGCAAAAAAACTTACGAATGTATGTGCAAAACCTCAAATCTTTATATAAGCCCAAGTGCAGATGTTTACAGATGCCAGAGAGATCTGCTTTTAATGGAGAATCCTATTGGAAATATCTCTAATCCAGAATTCCAGTTGGAGAATATATTTAGAAAATGTAAGAATTATGGACAATGTCATCCCTGTGATGTTAAGGTAAAAACCAACAGCAAACAAGAGTTAGGTACAACTCTTGTTGAGATAAAACAGATAAAAGGAGCAAAATGAAATCTGTTTCTACAGTTGTTTTAGTAAACAAAGATAGGATTCTTATGCATTTGCGAGACAATAAGCCAGATATATCTTATCCGGATTATTGGTCTATAATTGGAGGAGGAATAGAAGAAAACGAAACTCCATTACAGTCTATGGAAAGAGAATGTTTAGAGGAAATAGGAATAAAGCCAAGAAATATAAAATTTATAAAAAAGATTTTTCTTCCTTCTTATGATTCAACCGGAGACGATGAAATATATGTATTCAGGGGAGAAATAGACAAAGAAGCTGACAAAATAAAATTAACAGAAGGGCAGAAGGTGGAATATTTTTATTTTGATGAGCTTAGAAAACTAAAGATGCCTGCTTCTTTAAAAAAATTCATGCTGGAAAGCAAGGCTTTATTTTTCTAGTTCAATTTCTCTGATTTTCCCTGACTTGTATTTGGATAAAAATTCAGCTATCTTCTCAAACAATCCAAAATCATCCAAGACAGCCATTGTTATTGGATGAATTAAAAGAACACTATAAATTTTATTTTTTTCATTATCAATAACCCTCTTTTTAACAATTTCAAACCATTCTTCTGGCTGTATTCTTCCTTTGACACAAGAAGCAAAGGGATTTCTGTTTTCAGGCTTTGTTTCTCCATAGGATATTGTTACAACATCAACAGGAATATTTATTGGAATATGAATAATTCCTGCATTTTCACCTGGTTTTGTGTCTCCAATCAAATCAGAAACATATTTGACATGATTCTCTTTTAATATCAAGAATGTTATTTTACTTGAATTAAATGCATGCGTTCTCCAGCTTTTCATTTCTAATCCAAGGTTTTCAAAAGCCCTTTTTGTTTTCTTTATATCTTTTCTTTGAAACTTCGCTGAACCATAGACACATCCGAAAAGTTTCCTGTTAATATAGCTTCTTATCAAACTTAAATCACCAAAGTTGTCATAAGTATGCCCTCCTATTTCAACATTATATTTTGACAATTCTTTAACTTTTTCAGGGCTTTCAGTTAGACATTTTCCATTTAGAAAAAGAGTGCAGGGAATTTTATGCCCTTTCAAAATTTCTAAATATTTTTTTGTAGCGTCTAGTTCAGAACCAGCTTTCTGCTGTTCCCAATTTCCTTTCATCTTAGTATGAACATCTCCTGTAAGATATATCATGCTTTTACAAAAAGGGAGGGGTATAAAAATTTAATCATATAAAACTTTTTAAGCAGGTGCAATTTATTTAACCGATGGATAGCCACGAATCTTTTGTTAAAGAAAAATTTGTTCAGGTTTCAAAATTTATTCCTGAGGGTTCCAAGGTTTTGGATATAGGATGTAACAATGGCAGAATGAAAAATTTTCTGAAAAGTCCGGTTTATTATGGTGTAGATATTGATAAAAATCAGATTTCAGAACTGATTGAAAAAGGAGTTAAAGCAAAACAGGCAGATTTAAACAGAAATGAACTTCCCTTTAAAAATGAAAAATTTGATTTTGTTTTACTCCTCGATATTTTAGAACATGTAGTTAACCCGCAAAAATTACTTCTTGATTCAAAAAAAAGATTAAACAAAAATGGAAAATTAATCATTAGTTTGCCAAATGATTATCATATATTGAATAAAATGAGATTCATCCTGAACATGCAAATTACTGAAGACCCATTTGCTCCTTATGGGCATCTGCATTATTTTCCAATAAAATCAGGAGAAAAATTTCTAAAGAATAACGGCTTTAAAATTTTAACAATAATCTCTCTTATCCCTGTAAAACCCAAATTAATTCCCCAATTAATAAAAAAAATTCTCGCTCATATATCTCCGCAGGCATTTGTAAGAGATGTACTTTATGTTTTATCTCCAAGTGAAAAATTTTTATAAATATGAAATTACCAGGTATGAAAAATTTGTCTATATGTTTATAAATTAAAAATATCTCAAATGAGAAAATTATAAAAATGGCGAGATGTTTATTCGTTTACAGAAATCATGATCATGAAAGTTTAGCTATAGAGCATCTTTCGGCATTTTTAAAAAGAGAAAATCACGAAACTGAACTTATTATTATTTATCAGGATGAAAAATTTGAAAAAAGACTGATAGAAAAAATTGAAGACTTTAAGCCGGATTTTATATGCTTTTCTGTAATGACTGACGATTATCTTTGGACATGTAAAATCGCAGAGTTCATAAAGAAAAACAAAAGCATACCCATTATCTTTGGAGGGGTTCATGTAACTGCCTGCCCTGAAGAGGTGATTAAGAATAAATTTGTGGATTATATTGTTTTAGGAGAAGGAGAAGAAGCAATAGTTGAGCTAATTGAAAACTCCCGTAAAAAGAATATAAAAAACGTCTGGTTTAAGGATAAAGGTAAAATAATAAAAAATAAACTGAGACCCCTTATTCAAGATTTGGATTCATTGCCCTTTCCGGATAAAGAATTATTTTTCAAGGAAGCACCATATCTTAAGGGGGAAGCTTATTATTTTATGACTAGCAGAGGTTGCCCATTTGGTTGTTCTTATTGCTTTAATAATTATTTAAGAAGATTGTATAAAGGATGCAACTGGCTGAGAAAAAGAAGTATAAAAAATGTTCTTGAAGAGTTAAGACAGGGAAAAGAAAAGTTCAACTATCATTTAGTCTATTTTGGAGACGATTGTTTCACTTTTGATAAAAAATGGCTGAAAGATTTTTTTGAGGAGTATAAAAAGAAAATTAATGTCCCGTTTAAGGCACTTGCTCACCCCTCTTTTTTAGATTCTGAGATTATACATCTTCTTAAAAAATCAGGATGTATCAAACTTCAAATCGGTGTTCAGACCCCTGTAGAAAGAGTAAGAAAAGAAATATGCAAGAGACCAGAAAACAATGAACTTATCATGAGAATAATGAGAGATATTAAAAAAAATAAAATATTTGTTCAGATGGATCATCTTTATGGTCTGCCATCACAGACTGTAGCTGAGCTAAAGGAATGGATCGGATTTTATATAGATCTTAAACCTGATGTTATTTCTCCTTACTGGATACAATATTATCCTAACAGTGATATTGTTCAGATAGCCAAAGAAGCAGGAGATATTGATGATGAATATATAAAAAAAATTATTCGAGGAGAATTAGAATCTTCTAAAATTGTAGAAGATTTAAAAAAAAATAAAGAGATAGCAGCAATATCCAGATTCTTCTGGTGGATTCCGATTTTGCCAAGACCAGTCAGTAGATATCTTCTGAAAAAAGATTTATATTCTAAAATTTTTATATCCGATAAATTAAATATAATACCCTTTTTTATAAAACACTTGAGATCTCTTGAATTGATAAGGACAATGTATTATTCAAAAAAGAGAAAAAAAGCACTGAAAAAACATTTTTTAAAAATAACCTCTAAATATAATTAATGGGATAAAAGGGGGTTAAACCATACTGCATCCTTTGCAAGGAAGAGGTGCTTCTCTCTTTTTTAAAAGACTTCTGAATTTTTGATATTCTTCTCCGTTCCATATTTTCCATAAATCTTCTTTGAGAATATTTCCAAAATAGGGGTTTCTGTAATCCAATATCTTGCAGCAAGCAGTTACATGGCCATTCCAACTGATGTAAATGCTCCTCCATGGCCACACACATCCTGTGCTGCTTTTTCCTTCATCAAAAATCAATATTATTCCCTTCTCTTTTGCCACATCTCTCACTTTTTCTATTTCTTTTCTTACCTCATTCATTAAGTTAAAAATTCTCTGCCCTTTTATTTTTGTACTATATTTTGAAACATAATCCTCTTTATTTTGCATTGTCTGAAAAACTATTTTTTTTACCCCCACTCTTTCTGCTAATTCAACAAACTTGGACATGTCTTCAACATTATCTTTTAAAATTGTAACAGCAAAATTTACTATTGTCTTTTTATTTTCTTTTTTTAATTCTTTTGTTAAGTTGCTTATATTTTTCATTACTTTATCAAATTTAGCCCCCTTTCTTATTTTTTCATATTTTTTAGCTTCAGGAGATTCTATAGATATACCCATTTCCCCGATATCTGCCTTACAAATATTGTGTATTATTTCTTCGGATAAAAGGGTAGCATTGCTAACTGTGTTTATTGAAATCCCTCTTTTATTGGCATACTCCACCATCTTGAAAAAATCCTTGTTTAGGAATGGCTCTCCTTGTCCAGATAGATGAATTTTAAACAAACAGTCTAATTTTTCCAGAATCTTTTTGAAATCTTCAAAATTCATACTTCCTATTGGAACTCCTATCTTGTCTCTGATGCACATTTCACATCTCAAATTGCATGTAGAGTTGGGTTCTATCTGAGCCACAATAGGCTTATTCTTTATTATAATTTTTCCCCTATCTCTAAAAAATTTTGCTATATTCAGCAGAATTTTTGCCTGCTGTTTTTTTGTAGTTTTAAAAAAAGGATTGTTAATTTTTAAAGCGTTATAATATTTTGTTAATCTCCTTATCTTGGAAGTCATATATTCCTTCTCAAGAACTCCTATATAAACATTTCTTCATAATCTTTATATATGTTTTATTTATCAAAACATAATGATAAAAAAAATCTGCATATTTACATTTAGTTATTCCCCAAACAGAGAAGTAATGCTTAAATATCTAGAAAAAATATTTCCAGAAGATACAGAAGTTTTTCTGTTTACGACCAAATCTCATAAAAATTCCTATAAACTAGATAAAATAAAAATTGTTGATACTGATTGCTCTAAGATGGGTTCATTCACTGCATTGAGAAAATTTTGCAGAAAAAATAAAATTCAAAGAGTTATTAATTTGGGTTTATTGCCTTATGAAGAATTTGTTCTTTTATTTTCAACTTTTGCTTCAAAAACCCGTTTTCTTTATTTTAATCTGGGAAATCCTGCAGAGGGATTTAAAGTAGGTCCATTGTATTCAAGATTAATCGCTCTTTTTGAAATATTTTTTTCGTATCTTCTTTCTCCATTTTCTAAAAAGATAATTCTTCCCTCAAAAGATTTGGCAAATTTAGTTAGAAGATACTTATTTCTTTCAAGAAGAAAAATCTTCTATCTTCCACCAACCCTTTCAACAAAGAGATTTTATCCAAAAGATAAAGATAAGATTAGAAAAAAAATCGGATTAAGGAAAGATGATAAAGTAATAATCTATGTGGGAAGAATAGGGCTTTTAAAAGGCTCTGACATACTTTCTTATGTTATAGAAAAAAATCCAGATAAAAAGTTTATTATCATAGGAAATATTGTGGATAATAGCTTTAAAAATACTAATTTCCCAAACCTTATCCTCTTGCCCCAAAAACCAAACAAAGAGTTGGTAGACTATTATAATGCAGCTGATTTGTGTTTTTTCCCAACAAGAATTGAAGGACTGCCAGTAGTTCCTAGAGAAGCAATGGCTTGTGGCACTCCTGTGATAATTTCAGATATTTTGCCTGTTAAGTCAATGAATTGTGTTATTAAAGTTAAAATAAACAAGGAAAAAATGAACCAAGCGATAAAGGAATTTTTTAATCTCTCTTCTTCAAAGAGAAAAGAATTTTCAGATAAATCAAGGAAATTCGTAATGGAAAATTACGATGATGATATCTGGAAAGAAGAATATATTGATAAAATTTTAAACTAAAAAAATGCCAGAAAAAGTATCTTCTAAACGATGGGAAATTGCACAGGATTCAGAGAGAGCATACTGGCAGAATTTTACAAAGGAAACTCTCTTAAAAGAAGGAGCAGAAAGGCATGAAAAAAAGGCAAAAATTCTAGAAGAAGAATGGAAAAAATTTATTAATTTAAATAAAAATTCTAGAATATTGCAGATAGGATGCGGTCCAGAAGATATTATTAATTATATTCTTATGGGAAAAAGATATGCCATTGACCCTCTTGCAGATTTTTACAAAAAGAAATTTAATTTAGATTATAGTTCAATTTTTTTTATAGAAGGAAGAGCAGAAAAACTGCCATTCAAAGATAATTATTTTGATGTAGTTGTTTTAGCAAATGTCTTAGATCATGTAGAGCAGCCAGAAAAAGCCCTGTCTGAGGTAAAAAGAGTTTTGAAAGAAGATGGAATCTTCCATTTTGAAAATATCTTTTACCAAAAAAATTTTGTTCGGATTGCAAAAATATACGGAATTGCAAAAAAATCCCTAACAGGAAATATTTTTAACATTCATCATCCGTTTATGTTTAGATTAAAAGATTTGAAAAATCTACTTTCCCCGGATTTTTCAATAACCTATAATGAAATAGGCAGAGATATTGGTTCTTGTGATAATCTTGAAGAAATGAAAAGAATGAAGAAAAAAGAAAAAAAGCTCACAATTAAAATTCCTGCAATATTGGGATTGTATGGGACAATAAATTATACTGCAATATGCAGGAAGAGATGATTATTTGTTAACTCTCATTTTTACGTGGACATAAGATATTATCCCTCCAAAAAATAGAGACATTTTCTCTCTTAATTTCTTTGGGAAAAATTTTCCAATCCATGTTGGAACAAGTTCTAAATATTCCATCTCGTAATATCTTTTTTTATTTATTACTGCTCCTTCATCAACGAACACTATAAATGTCGCATCAGAAAAAAAGTGTTTGTGTTGCATATCTGAAAAAGCAGATTTATTATTATAATAAGGAACTATTATTTCTATAATGGCATTTTTCTTGCATATTCTCCACATTTCTTTCAATACTTTATCTGGCTCTTCTAAATGCTCTAATACACTTCTGCTCCATACATAATCATAAGTGTTATCTTTTATAGGATAAGGAAATTTATTAAAATCAAAACTTTTTGTTATCTTCGGGCTTTTTTGTATATCAACGTTATCATATCCTTCCCATATTAAGTCTCCGCACCCAAAATTAAGTTTTTTCATCCTAATTACCGTAATCCCCAACAGTCTCTTTAATTATTTTTTCCCATTTATAAATTTCTGCATATTTTTTAATGTCTCTTTTTTCCCACTTCAAAACTTCCCTTATTCCACTGACAATTTCCTCAGAATTTCTTGGAGGAATTATTATTCCTTCCCTGCCATTTTTAACCATTAGAGGAGTTCCTCCAACATTTGTTACAACTACAGGCAAGTTCTTTGCTAAAGCTTCCATTACAGTAACAGGGGCGCCTTCTTTTGATGAAGGGAGGACAAAAGCATCTGAAGCACTCAGGTATAGCAATTTTTTTTCTCCAAAAACTCCTCCCAAAAATTCCACATTTTTCAGGTTATTATCTTTAACATATTTCTTGAATTTATCTTCCTGTGGTCCAAATCCTATTATCTTTAGCAGAATGTTTTCCTCTTTCAGTTTGTTCATCGCCTCCAATAAAAATCCAACCCCTTTGACATCGTTGATTCTCCCTATATAAATCAAGATTTTTTCCTTGTTTCCCAAGTTTAATTTCTTTCTTGCTATTTTTTTATCTACTCTCTTGAAATATTCATCATCTATTCCCATTGTTTGGAATCTAATTGTTGAATTTGGAGCAACTCTCCTTAAATAATTAATTTCATCTTCGCTTAACGCGTAGAAATAATCGACATTGCGAAGAACAAGGTTTTCCCATATCTGGGCAAGAAGAAAAATAGGAAAGAAAAATTTGTATCTCTTAGTTTGTTTTATATGCTTTAATGGCCAGCTTCCGCCATGATGCTGTACTATAATTTTCTGATTTTTAAATAACGTGGTTATCAGCAAGCCATGGAGATTATGTATTTCATGAATATGAATTATTAATTTGTAATTTTCTTCTTTGCTTTTTCTTACTTCCCCTTTTAATTCTTTTATCATTGAAATAGATAAGTCTAAAGCATAAATTGGAGAAAAAGTTACAGGGAAAAACTTGAATTTCACACCTTCTAAAATCATTTCTTCTTTTTCAATGTTCAGCTTTTCAGGTGCCCAGCATTCTACTTCTATTTTAGGATAAAATTTATTTAATTGTTTAGCAGTTTTCACATACCAATCATTTAAAAAAAGTTTTTTCAAATCTTTCTCTCCTTCGCCTAAAAAATAAGAATGAGAACAATGGGCAATCATTATGACTTTAATTTTTTCTTCCATTTTTTCTAATTATCCTTCTTAATAATATTTTTATCGCCTTTGGATCTTTTACAAGTCTCTTTATCGCCTTATCTGGGTGTTTTAAAGCTACTTTTAGCACATTTCTTGGAGCCATTCCTGGATTTCTCTCCAATACTAAATTTAAGAATTCTTTGTGAATTTGTTCCATTCTTTTAGGAGAGATATTGTTGAGTGCAAATGTGAGTTTGTTTAAATTAAAATTGTTCCAATCTATCTCTTTTGGGATGATTCCTTTTTCCTGGCACATTTGCCACAATTTTGTTCCAGGAAAGGGGGTTGTGATGCTTACACCAAACCCATCCATGTTATTTTCCAGTATGAAGCTCTTTGTTTCCTGAATTTCCTCTTCTGTTTCAGAAGGATTGCCAATCATAAAACTTCCGCAAGCCAAAATTCCAGCCTCTTTTACTTTTTTTATTGCTTCTTTGTTTTGTTTGACTGTTGTCATGTCATTTTTCAAAAGACTTAAAATCCTTTGATTGCCGGACTCAAGTCCAAATGTAATTTGCTTGCAGTTTGCTTCTTTCAATTCTTTCAATAATGATAATCCAGGAGAAGTAACTCTTGCCTGACATCCCCATACAATATTTATTCCTTCTTCTTTGTACAATTTGCAAAATTCATTTGTTCTGGATTTACTGCATAAAAAATCATCATCCATGAAGAAAACAGCCTGTGTTTTGTACTTTTCCTGCAATTCTTTCATTTCTTCAATTATTCTCTTTGCAGAATTCATTCTTACTGGAAGTCCACGCCAGGAGTTGTGACAAAAAATGCAGTTGTAAGGGCATCCTCTTGTAGCAAGAATTGAATTTAACCTTGTGTTCGGCGGAACAAAATGCAAATGAGTTCCAGGACTTCTGTCTTTTCCCTTTTGATAATGTTTCATATTTATCAAATCCCTATCAATTTTTGGAAGTTCATCGATATTCATTACTGGCTTTCCAGTCACTATTCCTCTCTCTGCCCTACCTTCAAGAATTTTTACTAATGCGTCTTCTCCTTCATTTTTAACAACATAATCTGCATGTTTCAATCCTTCTTCAGATAGTACAGTAACATGAACTCCTCCAAGAATAGTTTTAAATCCCTTTTTTCTGCACCAGTCAGCAATTTTGTAAGCCTCGCTTATAACAGCAGTTGTAGCAGTTATTCCGACAAAATCAGGGCGTATTCTTTTAATCTTCTTAAAAATATTCTCTCCTGCTATTTCATCTGCTATAAAAACCTCGTGTCCAAATTTCTTAGCATATGCTGCTAAAACAAGCAGATTTAATGGCTCGTGGACTCCATATTCATAATTTGTCCCTGCATTAACCAAGATGAGTTTTACCATACCTAATTCCGCATTTTTTCATTTTTAAATTTAATTAGAATTTTTATGTGACAAACAAGTTTTCGCTATTCTTTATCCAGTCAATTATTTTTTTAACCCCTTCATCTGGAAGAACTTGCGGTTCCCATCCCAACAATCTTTTTGCTTTGCTTATATCAGAAACATAATATTTCAAATCCCCAAATCTCGTTTTATCAAATTTCAAATTAGATTTTTTGCCAGTTATTTTTTCTATTAATTTTATACATTCCAATAAAGAAATCATCGTCTTCTCTCCCCCTCCGATGTTATATATTCCTGGAATTTGATTATTATAAAAAGCCTCAAAAGCCCTTGCGACATCAGTAGCATAAAGTATATCTCTCAATTGCTTGCCTGTTCCGAAGATAGTTAATGGCATTCCGAGATAATTTCTTATCGCAAAATTCGCAACCCAACCATGGTCTTCCCCTCCAAATTGATTTGGTCCATAGATTCCTGTAAGTCTAAAACTCGCCGCCTTAACATTAAAAGTATCAATATAGCATCTTACATAATTTTCAGCAGACATTTTTGATGCATGTAATGGTGTTACAACTCCTTGCAAGAGAGGTTCGTTTTCGTCTATTGTTACAGGGTCTCTTATATATCTGTTAACTTCGCAATCAAATCCAAAAACTTTTGCTTCAAATTCTTTTAATTCAGAATTGATTTTGTCAGGCCCATAGCAATGGATAGAATTGCATGAGGCTATGGGAATATTGTATTTTCTTGCGCATTCAAGCACATTGAAAGTTCCAACAGCATTTGTTGTGAAATCAAGTTCGGGATTTTCCCAAGACAGAGTCATTGTTGGCTGAGCCGCAGTATGGCAGATATAATCACAGCCTTCTGCATATCTCATTAATGTTTCTTTATCTCTAATATCTTCAATAACTATTCTAACACCTATTTTTTCCAGTATTTTTTGATTGTAATATCTTGCTTCTGGCTTCATATAAGCGTTTCTTGTAAATTCGTGCTTTGTTAAATTGTCATAAGCAATCACTTCCCACCCCTTTTTTATAAAGAGTTCACAGATATGACTGCCTAAAAAACCACATCCGCCAGTTACTAATACTCTTGGCATAATTAAAAGACACAGGATTTCATTTAAATAGATTTATGTATCAGAAATATATGTTCATCTATTATTAATCAACAATCTTTATAAACGAATATCCTTTTTTCCTGAAATGCCAACAATGCCGCTATCGCATAAGCTAAAGATGTTTTCTAATTTTCTTATTTCCGGCAGATTCAGAGAAATTTATAATATGTTTTTCGTTTATCCTTTATGGTGGAATAGAAAGACAGCATCTTTTTTTCTGAATAACCTATTTCCCCGGTTAGGAATTGATTTGTTTCCCCCCTTTTTGGAGATAGAACCGACTACTATTTGCAATTTCAAATGTGTTTGTTGCGAACATACTTTTTGGAAAGAACCTTCAAAGAACATGACTTTTGAACAATTCAAAAAAATATTTGATGATTTTGGAAAACCAAAATGGCTTGGTTTAACAGGCATAGGTTCCTCTTATTTAAATAAAGATTTTCATAAAATGCTATCCTATGCTAAATCAAAAGGGACAATAGTGGAAGTAATGGATCATTTCGCGCATTTTAAAGATGATAATCAGATAAAAGAGCTTATAGAAATTGGGCCGGATTTTCAGTTTGTTTCAACCTATGGGGCATCAAAAAAATCTTTTGAAAAAGTTTGTGTGGGAAGCGATTATGAAAAAATTTTAAAAAACATAAAAACTTTTGTCAGATTAAAGAAAGAAATGGGAAAAAGATTTCCTATACTGAATTTTCATTACATAATAACTAACAAGTCCAAAGACGAGATTTTTGATTTTCTGGATTTTGTTCATTCTCTCCATACAGAAATCGGAGAAATTCTTGTAACTCCTATGCTTCATGGTTTTAAAGAAGCTGAAAAGTATGTTGCAGAAATAGATGAAAATTATGTAAGAACAATAAAGGAAAGGGCGCAGAAATACGGAATTCCCATAACAGTTAATATGTCTGCAAAACAGAAAGCAGAAAATTTAGAGAGCAAACCTCCTCTCAGAAATTGCAAGGAATACATCATGCCTTTTATTTTTGTGACAGGACATGTTACTCCCTGCTGTGCGCAAAATGAAGCTAATGCAAGAGGCTGGCAGAAAGAATTATCTTTAGGAAATGCATTGGAAAAACCTTTCAAGGAGATTTGGTATTCTCCGAAATATATTGCGATGAGAAAAGCAATAAGAGGGAATAAATGTCCAAAAGAATGCGCAATCTGTCCTGCTTATAACATAAGGAATTGATTTAAGAATGAATTATTTTATTTCTTTTTATTTCTTCATCGCTTCTTCAAATGTTTTAATGAGCTTTTCAGAGAAAACGCTCCATCCGAGATTTTTCTTTATAAATAAAGAAGAAATTTTTGCCTGTTTTTTGTATTCAGCCTTTTTATTATAAATATCAAACAAAGATTTTGAATAGTCTTTAGTTATTGTTCCAAGGTTGAATTTTTTTATTATAGAAGCAGCCCCCATTTCTTCAGAAACAATTACAGGCACTCCTGCACAAAGCAATTCAAATGGAGCCAGCCATCCTCCTTGCTTGCCAATAGGGAATAACCCAACATCACATGCTTTATACAAATCCCTCAATTCCTCTCTCTTTAAGTTTCCTGTGAATAGCACATTTTCTCCAAGCTTATTTTCTTTGATGTAGTTTTCAATCTTTCTCTTGTAATTCCTGTCTGCTGCCTCTCCTGCCAGGATTAACAAAACATTAGGCACCTTTTCCCTGAGTTTTTTTATTGTAATCACACTTTCTAATTGATTCTTTTGTTCAGTTATCATTCCTGACTGAACAACAATAAATCTGTTCTTTAGCTCAAATTTTTTTACCGCGTTCTTCGCATTTCCTTTAGAAAAGAAATCATA
>Ga0315284_10002142_pt1 | contig 28311 bp, 15 predicted proteins | sample YL17G09_16_MG_FD_203696 | JGI IMG/M metagenome (GOLD analysis project Ga0315284, IMG submission 203696) | Sediment microbial communities from Yellowstone Lake, YNP, Wyoming, USA - YL17G09_16 | ecosystem: Environmental > Aquatic > Freshwater > Lake > Sediment | place: USA: Wyoming | collected...
AGATGTTTAGGAAATCCGAAGCAAAAGGATCCTCGAACTCTTCCCATCTCGGATAGGTAAAAACATTACCTCGTTTGATGGCATTGAATAGATCGGACATAACTTCGGTTCTATGACACAGGAATCGGGGCACACCTAGACGCGGCTCAAAGGAAAGCTTCTTTTTGACGTTACCTACCCATTGGTATTTCTTGACTCTCTCTGCCCCAAATTCCCGGACCAGCTCGTCATTAGGCCAATGACCTCCGCCGTAGTCAGTCCCTATTGTCCGTACGTTGAAATCCTTAACGAGCTGTTTGATAATGTCCAACTGGTACTTAGGTTCGGATTCTGACCCCTCAAACCTATGGAAATAGATATAGGTGAACTTCTCCATATTGAACGGGAGGTACCCTCCAATGGACACAACAGTATATGCGGCCTCTCCGGTACCCCAGTCCACACCCATGAACAACGGGTAGTGGTTGGCATATTGCGTGGCCTCCCGGTAGTACTGCATAGAGAGGTCATCCCAACAATTCTTCCGTACGTCTTGTCGGGTGAGCGGCCGAGTTCCGGAATCGAAACTACGCCCTAACACCTCATTATGGAACTTGGCCCGGCTGTACTTCCGCTGCTTATCCTTGATGTCGGAGAATTCAATCCAGGGGACCATCAACTGTGGTAGTCGATAACCCTCAAATGGTTTTTCAACCCGGGGGTTCGGGTTCATAGCTACCCAACGGCAGTCGGGGTCATTGGCGTATAGCTGTTTCCCACATTTGTCACAGATTAGACTGGTGTTACCAATATTGTCCTCATCCAAGATATTCCAATGCCATGAGCCAGGATTGGTAGGAGTACCGTGGTGCTTGCACGGTACAGTCCATTCACTCTGCGTAGAGAACCTAGACCAGTAGTGCTCCAAGGAATTGTCTAGAGACTTAGGAGTACCACTGTACGTAAAGAGTTTGAACGAGGAGTGAGAGGCGCACTCTTCTATGACAGGAATGTTCTCCAATGAAATATCCTGGAACTCGTCAATCATAACCTTGTCTGCGGGAATTCCACGTACGCGGTCTGCGTTCAAGAAGGCAAAACGCAGTGTTATCTGAGATTGATTGACAAACTTTTTCTCGAGAACGTTGGAGAGCAACTTGCTGTTGGAGTAGTTCTTTAGGATCGGAGAGATCTCCATAGGTTCTTTGAGGCGGTCCCGGCTGAAAACTTTGGTCTGCTGGTTGGAAGGAGAAACATACAGCACCCGGAAGAACGGGTTCATGGCGCAATAAGCCAAACAAGTGTTACCGAGTAATGTGGAATTGTGAGTGACAAGACCTTCAGCAACAAAATTGTGGGTACCCTCAACTTCAAAATCGACACACTCTTGTTTTCCAATTGGGGCGATCTCTACAATTTCGTCCCAGTAAAGATCTGTATCTAGATGAATCTCTAGCTGAGTCACTAAAGTTTGATCAAAACGTTTATCGGAACGGAAGAACCTAACAAACTCAGTGATCTTTTCTTTGGTCGGTGGGTATTTCAAGGACTTTCGCAGCTCACCTTGAGTGCCCCAGGCGTAGAGACTAGATTTATTTTCACTGCGCCCTTCATGCCAAGCTTGTGAAGAGGACAATTTCCTTGATTCATAAATCTGTAGAATGAGTGCATTAATTTCTTTGGGATACGTATCTCGATTATTGTTCTTGCCACTTTTTGGAGGACAAACCTTTTCAGATTTTCCGAAAGCCCCGACGTCGGCCAGAAACCGACGAATACCTTCTTGAGTTTCAATACGGAGGATGTACGCTAGCTTCTTCTCTCCACGCCTTTTGTAGATGCTAGGCCAATTCTCTCGGATCTTAGAAGGTATTCCAAACTTCCAAAGTAGCGCTTGCACTTGTTTAATAAGAGTCTTGGAAATCGAGCAGTATTCAATCGAGTATTTGGAAGGTCCATTTTGTTTTACGTGCCCGTCTGTAGACCAAAGACGATTCAAGAAAAGAGCAGTTTGGCGACGGTCAAGATCAAATACCCAATGAGGAATAAATTTTGTTCCGGACTTATGGCCAAGAAGCCCGTCTTCTTGAAGCCATCTATGAACCGTTCCTTGATGTACACGAATTTGTTTTGCTCTAACCTCTTGTTTGGAAATTATCTTATAGGTGTTTCTAATCAGCCACAAATCTTCAAGAAACTCGTCTAGTTTTACTCCTGGTAACGAAGTAAACCCTATATGATAGGGAGTACCCATTCCCCCATCACCAATTAAATACGCAGTGAGTCTAACTCTCTCATCGGGCATCTCGCATTCGCCGGTAAAAACTCCACACCGTCGAACTGCTGCTACCCTATCACCAATCTTTAAGTTGCCCCCCACCGCCCAATGGTCCCATTTTCGCATAGGGTGAGTAAGAGCTATTTCTACTGAATGCCCCTGCCGAGTTTTTACCCTGATGCACTGTTTAGAATATCGTCGTGAAACCCAAGTCACAGTTCCAACCCCCGTATGGATACCGTCTGTGAGCATGGTTGATAACTCATCGCCAACTTTTACATCTCCAGCTCTAATAAGATTGCCGTTTGCTAAACTTACAAGAGTATTAACCTCTTCGCATTTCTCGACCTGCCTCCCGGCGCATAACAATTTTCTCTTGGCGGGAGAATCATAGATAGCTCTAAGGTAGTCTCGACCTTTGAAGCTGAATTTATCGAGGCCTCCCTTGGCGGGCATGTAAACGGCAAACTCGATGAACTCTGATGGGTGGGAATAAATCTTGTCTTGAGCAGCAATCTGCCGCAGTTCCTCATCTTCGTCGAGGTAAGGGTTATCTGGTTGAGAGTCCTTATCCTCTTCAAAGTAGTCGTAGGGGGTCCGAGGATGATTATTGATCTCGACAAGCATTCTAACTAAATTCCTGGTATAAGATTTTCAATGTCTACAGCTAGCCAAAAAACGTTGCGTGATCGTCTGTTATGGGTTGAGAACGCCCGACAGGGTATTTTGAGTGCCATAGGAGACGATGTAGTCGGTACGAGGTTCACTGTCCATCCCACTGTAGACCCTCTCAAGCTAATTCTCAAGGTAACATTACGGCGACCTTTGACCAAGAACACAAAAGGCCATTTGAGAACATATCTTCGCTGCCATGCTGAGAGCAGCGGATGCGAACTACCAACCATCAAAATCAAAGACTCTTGGATACAGGCAGAAGTCCTTATTCAGAGCAGACACAGGAGTCGTGATGCAAAAGGACATTTTCAGAGAGGGGGTAGGAAGTTTACTGGCCGGACTGGATGAAGTCGGTCTGGGTTCTTTCGCTGGGCCGATTTGTGTCGTTGTTGTTGCCTTCCCCAAAGATTTCCCACCGATACCCGGGGTCAAAGACTCCAAAAAACTAAGCCGAAAGAATAGGGAGAAACTCGCTCCCCAGATCTTGAAGGCCGCGTCCTTCTTCGGGATTGGTTGGGCTCACCCACAACTCATAGACAGTGCTGGTATAACCAAAGCATGGCAGCATGCGGCGGACCAAGCACTTCAAGGTGCTCCCAGATTTGACTGTCTTTACGTGGATGGAATGCGGCGGGTAAAGTCGTATCGGGGACCCGAAGTCGTTGAGCCCCACGGGGAAGACAAATGGTGGCAAGTAGCCGCAGCTAGTATCGTAGCTAAAGTGAGCCGGGACCACGACATGAGAGAAATGTCCAACATCCACCAGGGCTACGGATTCGAGAAACACGTCGGGTACGGTACCAAGGCCCACATCAACAAGATATTGGAGCTTGGACCTTGCTCTTACCATCGAATGACCTTTCTGAAGAAGCTCTACATGCAATCCTACGAAGCCCTTGGGTATAAGTAAGATGGAGGGAATAATTCCCTCCACAACCGGAGGAAAACCATGTACACCGAAGACCTGCCACTGCGGGTCATTGATCTGGGGTCTAAGGAAAAGGACAGGTGGAAACACGTTGTCGAGCAAGACTACAAATCAATGCGCGCACTGGCCAAGCAAGCAATGCAGGAGTTGAAGTCGGTATCACCACTGCTACTCTCACCCACCTTGCATCTAATATTTCGGACAGCGTACGAGCTCTGTGGAGGAATGTTCTTGGGGGAGCTGAAGTCTCTGGCCCGCGGAATGAACATCTCCGCATCTCTGGCAACCGTACTCAACTGCACCTACGAACTAAGCCACGTCGGAGGGGCAATGAGATCATTCGGTTGCACGGCCGCAATCAAGAAAACAAAGGACTGCGGGCTTGTACTGGTGAGAAATTTGGACTGGCCATTGTCCAAGATTGGGAAGGCTACGAGAATATTCAAGTTCGTCGACCGGAGTAGGCATTTTCTCTCTGTGGGTGTGGCCGGGTACGTTGGGGTGCTTTCTGGGATGTTGCCTGGCAAATATGCTGTCACCATCAACTGGGCACCACCCTACCGGTTACCCTCTATGAAGAAACCGGGAGCATCATTCCTACTGAGAAAGGTTCTTGAAGAATGCAACTCCTACAAAGAGGCGGTTCGGGTCTTGTCCACATGCCCGATGTCTACCTCGGCGTTCTTCACAGTCTGCGGTGTGAAGAGTGGTGAAGCGTGCGTGATAGAGAGAACTCAGACGGATGCAGCCGTACGGAAAATACATCACGGTCAGTTGGTTCAGGCAAACCATTTTGTGTCCAGCAAATACCAACACCTCAATGCAGCTTTGGATGACGATGGAGACTCCGGAGTTTTGGAGTTCTCTCAAGAGAGGGCCGGGCTGCTTGAAAAAAGACTGACCGGAGAGAAGACTTTCCGGCAGACCTTCAATGCTTTGGATGAAGACTGGGTGTTGAATGGAGACACTACTCAGCAGATGGCATTCTGCCCGAAGACAGGAGAGATGAAAGTTGGACGGTGGACTTAGTCTTTGTCCTTCTGACCCATCAGGGCCTTGGCTCCGCGGTACGCCCCGTAGCCAAGGCCCAATCCTGCTGCTCCTCTTATAGCCCAAGGTAGCACAGACAGTGCCTTCTCATATAGCAACTGTGGACCAGTCCGTTTGGCGTGATAGATGCCTGCCGTCTCCAGTGCCGCAGACCTTCGGATATGGTGGGGTAGAATGTTAGCACCCTCTACACCCTTGGCCAGGCAAACGGGGGAGGCCATACCCGGTAGACTGGAGCATACCGATGCTCCCGGTGACGGTGCTTCTTTACCCCCAAGTGCTCGAGCTACAGACTCCGGAAGGAATGATCGGCCGGCGCTACGAACCCCACGCGGGGTGTCGTACATGCTACCCCGGGCTGCTCCTCCAAATCTTTCCTCAAGTCCCTCTTCAGCTATTTGTCGTGTCTCGAGGTTCTCCAAGAACTTCTCCCTGTGAGCTGGGTCTTTGAACCTCTTGATGATGACGTCGTCTCCTTTGTCAGGGTGAGCTGAGTACCCGTAGGCACCACCCTCCTGCGGAGAAGCGTGAACGTACCCGAACGCACCCCTCTTTCGATTCTTAGGTACGCTGGTTACTGTGGTGACGTGATACCCGTGAGGATCTGCCCCCAGGCCCGATATCATAGACTTGAAGTACCCAGATTTTCCGGGAGATGACGTGAGCACAATGTCACCAGGCTGTAGAGCCTTACTTACGTCTCTCACACTCTTCAGCTTCTTTCCCTTTTCTGGGGCATTGGAGGAAAGTGACAAGGCCTTCGACTTCAGACCCTGGAGTATGGGGGCAGACCCAAAGAAGGCTCCTGCTGCAGCAGGTGTGTAGTCGGAGACATTCTTGTTGTCAGAGCTCATTTTATTGAGTCCGTAAGCGATAGGTGCCGCAACTGCAGTTCCAGTCAGGAGCCGTGTGAGGTTTTCCTGACTTCGGGCGCGGGACACTGCATCACGGTGAGCCCACATCCTATTCTCCAGGTCCAGGCTACCCTTATCGCCCCATTCCATAGAGACAGGCTTCTTCCCACCAATCACGTCTCGGATGTACCCATGGGTGACGTCCCGATTCATCCCCTTGAGCTGACGAACCCCTCGGTGGGAATCTAGTACGTTGCTCATCCCCTTGTTCAAGGCGGATTCTGATTTCCTGCCTGCCAAAAGCCCCATGTAGTCTTTACCAATCGTGGCAAGCCTCTTACCCTTTGGTATCTTGTCTATGTAGTCCAGGCCCCGGAATGTCGCCCCCGCTTCCTTTTCCTCTGCTGACTCTTCTTTGGCTGGAGCGTCCTCTTCGAGAGGGCCACCCGGTATAGCCCCAGATCCCTTCTCTACATCAGGACCAATATCACCCCCGTGGGGCGCTTCAACCTCTTCGGCTTCTTTCATGATGATGGATAGCTCGTCCAAGAATGCAGCTTGTTTCACATGCTCTGGAAGCTTGCCTTTAGGCGTTGCATCTTCCCAGTGTTTCACAGTTGCGGCCGAGATCTCACCACGACTCTTCATGGCGTAGAACTTACGGCGCTGTGCTTGAGATTTGAACGGCATGACTTACCTCCTAATACGTCCTTTGAAAAGCAAGGCAGAGGCGATAAAGGGAGCTGACAAGGCAGCAGGGGCAACTGCATATGACCCGTAGGCCTTCCAAAGGTTATGCCTCATCTTCCCTAATTCTTCTGGGGTATAGCTACCAGTTTCTTTCACTGTTCGGTACCCTTTTAGAGATGCCTGAGCCTCATCAATCATCATTGGAAGCGTTCCAGCTGCATGACTGAAATTTTTTCTAGTTCGTCTACGAAGCCGTAGAGCATAGCAGCTTTTTCAATTTCGCCTTTGTCTAAATGCCATCCGTTGAATCTCGGCTGGAACAAGGCACCCGCCTCATCACCATCCTTGAAGACCTTGGTGGCTTTCACTCTCGCCACCCTACCAACATACTTGTCCGGGTTCTTTAGCATGTCCGTGGCTTCGTCATGCTTGAATCCACCTACTTGGCCCACTATAGGTCCACCGGGAGTCCAAGAGTAGCTAATTGCCCCAGCTCTCTCATAAGGCTTCCCCGTCTTACCGCTTACGGCCGGGTGAACCCCGCGTACATACACGTCGAAATCGGGTGCAAACTTGGCCTTGATTGGAATGACTGGGTCATTAGGAGATACCAACACCACTCCCTCATCAGTCAGAGGATGCTGCTTTGACCTAATACGGTTGAGCAAGTCGATCTTTTCTTCTGGGGTCGTAGCTAGTTCTGGCAGCCATGCTGGCCCAAAAGACTTCTCCACCTTCTTCAAGACGTCGAGCTGCTGAGAGTATGGGGCACCTTCCATAGACTTTCCGTGGTACTGCACCAAGCCGTGTGGATAGACCTGCAGTTTGACACCGAGCTCCGCTTGCTTCTTCCGGCTATCCCACACCTTGGAATTGAGAAGGCCCCCGAGAGTCTCTAGAGGTATGGCCTTACCATCTTTGTCTATGCCCAGGATCTCTACACGGGCAATAGTACGGTCTAACTCTTTAGGCACCTTGGTCTTCAGCAATTCTGGAATCTTGTGAGTGTGCTCGATAAGGCCAGTCTTTGCAATTTTGGCTACTCGGTAAGAGAACAACCTCGGTGCTCTACCTGCCTGTAAATCTAAGATACCATGAGCTCCATTGAGCTTAGGCATCATGGCCTGAGTGGAATCAGTAGGGTCTACCTCGTCAGGGTCAATTTCTTCGAACGTGAGTTTTTCCGCTGGTAGCTCCGGACGGTTCTCGCGCGTTTGGGTTTTGTTATGGATGAACCATTTACCTTCTTGGTCTTTGCGGATCGAGTATTCTTCCGGCTGTGTGCCCTCGTAAAGATTGAAGCGAACTTTCGTCCCAGCCTGGTCAGTAGAGTCAGCATGATAAACCTCCGCAGTTGTTCGACGACCTTTAACAACCTTGCCCTTACCATACTGAGTAGAAATATCTCCCCAGTAGTTCATGTACGGGATAGTGTGGTCAAAAGTCGGAATGACCCTCGCCATTTCCCCTGGACCCGGTAACTCCGTTCTCTTTGGAAGAACAAATGAGTGAGCAACACCTGTAGCTGGATTTCCTAGTCGGATGTCAACGTGAGTTCCAGACCTCACAGCTAGATGAGGGTGAGCTGAAAACTCCCAATGCTTCGGTTCCTTGACCGTTGGCAAGGGCGTGATCTTCTTCTTAGACACCCCTGGTCCAAGATCACCTTCCCGATAGTGCTCCCGTTCTTTGGCAGCCGCCATCTTGCTGAAGTCCAGGAGTCTCACGTTTCACCCGGGTTTTATTTCTGTTCTAAATAGGAATCCAGCGCTGCACAAAAGCTATCCACAAATCGTTCTTTCCCCACAACACCGATAGTGTTCTTGGCATCCTGGAATTGGGCTACGTATGCACCCAGCTCGGGAACTTCCTCAATGGCTACCGAACCCTGCCACACATTGTCCGCGGCCTTCTTGATCTTGTCAGTCATGTCCATAGGAAAAGCACAGTCTTTAGACTTCACTTCTCGTCGGCCGGGTACATATGTACCACTATCGTTGTATGATTCTGGGTACCACCGGTCTTTCCTTCCATTACGAGGGAACAGATGCACCAAGAGGTCATTCTTTTTTACCTCATACTCAGCAAAGTGCGTGCTGAAAGTATCCACCGGGGATAGGTCACGAACGATAGTCTTGGATTTAGAATGATCCACGCCCTCGTAGGCTTTCGACAACTGACTAGAGGCATCTTTGGCCCACTCGGGCACCGGCATACTGTTACTCATCTTGGTCTCCTTTTTCCTCATCTTTTTTGGCGTTGCCATTATCCTCGCCGTCTCCGCTGTAACTTCCACCGGCCACCTTATCGATAATGGTATCGATAGCTTTGATGTCCGGATCCTTGTGCTTCATCATGATTTGACGGAACATCTTCAACTGCTCATGCAACCCGCCGCCCTCGGAATAGAGCAGTTCATAAAGCCCCAACAGTCTGGATGTAATGGTAGAGAAAGTCGTCATCACATCTTTACCGTCGGGAAGAAATCGCAGGTATTCCAACCTGAAGTATGACTGTCGGAAAGCTTCCTTGAGCGCCCGTCCACCATCAACTGAGGGACTAAACCCTGCCCGGTAAAGAGCTTGCTGCTCTCCACAGTACAGCGATGCCAAAAGAGCATCTTTAGCAGGGTTTCCCTGCATCAGGTCATTCCAGTATGCGTGTGGGGTGTTCGTCACATTCCAGAAGTAGTGATGGTAGGTATCTACCATCCTAGAGGTCAACTCTGGGGTCAACCGATACTTCAAGTTGAGCTTTTGCGCGATAATCTCATGTGGGAGCCTTCCCATCAAAAGGATGTGGAGGTCATGCTTGATGAGCATATTACCGGACACAAGATCAGAAATCACCCGTTGGTCATCCTCAGTGGGATTCCAAAGAGTAAAGATCTTTTCCTGCTTCATGAACTCCACAGTCTCCCTGTGGTTAGGAGTATGAAACCGGAAACCAGCAGGAGGAGAGAACGCGCTACGAATTCGGCCGTACTCTGTATCCGAAAGGTATGGTAACCCAAAAGACTTCAATGAGTCATTGAGGCTAGACGCAGTGACAGAGGACTCATCATCACTCCAGGCCTGCGCTAGACTGTACTTCAAGAAATATTCGCTAGGATGTCCCAAGGCTACTCTCCTGTTACGACATTGACGAGAAACTTACTTCCTTCTCCTGAAGGCAGCGAAGACCACGAATGACATCCTCTAGGGCAACAAGCATACGCTCAAGAGCCGCTTCCGGAATGTCTTTCAGTCCCAGCCGTACCGCCACAAGCATTTCAGAAATCTTGCTGGCTGCAGCCTCAAACGCGGGCATCATCTCTACAAATGTAGAAATATTTTCCGCATTCAGGAACCCCAATCCCAAAATCTTGTCAGCTGTGAGGGAGTCGTCCAGCAACGAGGCTTCCTTAGCTAAAAAGTAGTTATGGATAGGAGGGTCTAGCTCATCCAAACTCTTTCGTATACTGGCGTAGGCCGATGCCATCTTCTCGCTGAATGGTGTAATGACCCTCACCCCGTCAAACGACATGAGCTTACCTTTAGCCGCCTGATTCAGTGCCTCTTTGCACATCTCAGGAGAAATACCCAAGGTAACCCCCAAGAACTCAGCATCAGCCCGATTCAAGAACTTGGTGTTGTCCGTTGCCAATTTGGCCACGGCAGGGCCTCTCCATGAAAACACATCCCGGTCGCCAACTAGCTCAGCTACTCCGCTTTCCTTACGAGAAGAAATCTTAGAGAAGCCCATTGGATCACTGACTAGCTCAGTTCGACCGCGGAGGGGCATCCAGTTGATTGATGTTGGGATACAATAATCCGCGTCTCCCACCCGAATCACTTTCTGCATGGAGTCGGAGTAGAAGAACGTAAGTCGATTCCCGAAGTCATCAGATGCGTTGTAGCGAACCATGCCGTCTGGTCCACGAGTCGTACCATTCACTGTCATGGGTACAAATGCTCTGGCCGTACCATGATCCAGGTAGTAAAGAGCACCGTAACCCGCAGGTGTACCCTTCGGTAGATCGGTGGACTTGCCTGCCATCTCACCGGCAATCCCTTCTTGAGTAGCCGATTGAGAGCCATTATTGAACAAGGCCAGAGGAAGCGGTTGAAGGTCCATGGACAGCAATTGAGGGAATACCCACCCAATCATGCTGTTGCCATTGATGTCCTGTACCTTCCATAGCCCGAAAGCATCGACGACCTTGACCTCTTCGGCTTCCATAGTCTGCTTCACTGGGGAGTCGGGGCTAGCTGTCAAGGTACCATCGCCTTCAAGCCGACCCGCCAGATCTTGATCACCAGCTAAGTCTTGAGCCACATCCATGGACACATTTTCCTCTTGAGGAGCAAACATGTCTGGGTTAGCCCATTTCACCTTCACGTTCCCATCAGCCAGCTTTGTAAGCTGAACTACGGTAGGACGAAGACTGGACCTGACGACCTCTGCACTCTTCTCCAGATTCACAATAGTCAATCCAAGAGCAGAACTAAATGCACACTGAACCCCTTCAGATGCTCTATGGATAGAGGCTCTCAATGAAGGGTCAGTACATGCGGTCTTCAGCCTCTCCACATGTTCCGGAAGCACTCTTCCGTGAAGCTGAGGGAGGAGGGGAAGGGCGCTGAGCTCGGTGTGTGCTTGGGCGCTACCAAACTTTACACCACCCGAACCAAAGCCACCATAACCAGCGCGGACTGGGGGCTGCATATCCTGGACTAACGACGGGTCGTATGGGCGAGTACGCGCAGCATCCATTGTCTCTGGACGAAACAACGCCGCCCGGAGTCGGCTTTCAGTGAGATGCTGGTACGCCCGACCGTGCATGAACACGTCGAATGGTGCCAACATTTGCTCCCGAACGATGATGGGAATGTGGACCTTTTCCACTCCGGACATCTGCATTTCATCTGATGTCATGGAACTCTTTGGCCGCACTTCGATGGAGCCAAATGCAAACCCTTTTTGCTCATCCAGCTTGTCGAGGATGACGTTAGGGTCGAAGTCAGCCATGTACGGGAGTTGTTTATACGCTTCCTGCATGACTTCCTGCGGCCACATATCTACGTTGTCACTCAGTCGAGTGAGCATACCTGCAAGTTTCTCCTCACCTTCAAAGTGAAGAGCTTGATCCAAAAAGAGTGATTGTGAGCTTGCCATGTGAAATCTCCTACGCTGTAAATACCTTAGATGACACTAAAGAAGCGAGCTGGGCAGGAAATGGTGCCATCTCTGCCATAGCGGTTGTTGGTCCCACAGGAGCTGTGCTTGCAATCCTACTGATGGCCATAATGAGATTGGACATAAAAGTTATCCATTGCTGGCCCTTGATTATAGGCTCTATGGCACTCGCCCCACCTAGACAGGTTTGCGGGGCATCAATAACAACTTGAGAGGCACTCTTCACCGTAGCCTTGTTGGCCCCGTCAAAAGTCGCCTCACCCCCGCTGGACTTTATCGACACGTCCTTCTTAGCCGTTGCGGTAAACAGACCCCCGTAGTTCATAGCCACATCCTTGCCGACCGTTATGCTGAAATTCTGGTTCACCGTCAACGTCAAATCTTTCTGAGTGCCCCAAATTACGTTCCCCTCTTTTGTAATCTGTAGGGTGCACACATCCTTTGCATCCTCGAGACCAGACTCCCTAACAATGAGCTCCAGTGTAACCTTACTGTCAGCCCCATGGGAACCAATACTCAACTCAGCAATATGTCCTGGGTCATTTGCCTTTTCTTTGGCTCGGAGCTTAAACAGAGCAGGTTCATCCCCTGTTGGGGTCTTGTCGGGGCGGTCGATAGACCAAATAAGGTCACCACCAAAAGCGTTGAGTTCAAAATTCTCACAGAAATTACGGATGATATTTCGGATTGGCACATACATAGTCTGACAAGTAGGTGTAGCCCCTATCTGCAGTACTCCACCCCTTCGCAACACTACGAAATTCTCATCCCTAGTACGCAACATGATATCGCCAGGATTGAGGTTTTGACGGTGGCACCGATAGTTGATGTTGCCGTTATCAAAGGGGGCTTGGAACCCCAAGATGAACGGGGTAGCCATCCTTCCAGTGCTAGGGAAACATACCCAGGCGTAGGCCCCCACTTCAGGCACCACGTAGATACCCTCCCCGTTAGCGTAGTGGAAGTACGGGCTCATCACTTGAATGTCGAAGAACCTCTTATTGGCAATGGATCCTACCGCATCCACAGACCAGCTCTCTATATTGACGTTAACGATACGAACTGGCTCGATGTAGGAAGGAAGGTAACTGCCCTCCGCCATCCCCATAGACTGACGGATAGCTTTGTCTTGAGCCAATTGAGCGTCAATTGAAATCGGCATTGTTCAGCCCGTCTTTAGTACAACCAGGGTTCTTTCTCTGTACCTTTACCAAACTCTGAACCCCTAGCCATGCCCGGAATTGGGTGTGTGGAATGAACTAGAGACCTCCACCCCTCTGATGCAGCGTTGATAATCGTTTGTTTCAAACCTCGACTCTGAAGCAGTGCAATCCAGTCCTCCTGCAAGTCCAGGGGCAGCATTGCCGCGCCCTTGAGAACCGGGCTGTGAATTATCGCTTTCTTGTCCTTTGGTAGCTTCCTATTGAAGTCCTCAATCTCTGAGGTGGGTGACATATCCCCACGAAGCAACTCGGGGTGACTTCCTGGATCTTTAACCTCGCTCAAGTTCGTCAGGGCCCGAACAAAGGTCTCTGTATTTCTCCGGCTCAAAGGAGAGGTGTTCTTGTAGACTCCCTGAATCTCGTTGACCAAATAGCTTTGCACCGAATTGAGGCCTGTCAGTTTCAGCATCTCACGAGGGTTCTTCGGTCCAAGAGTAATGGCATCTCCCTTTTTGACTGCGTCACCTCTCTTAACCACTAGCTCGCGGCTCCCTGGAACGTAGTGTCGTTGACCCTTAATAAAGACGTCCCAACCACCCGCTGGGTCCTTATCGATCTTTTCTATGTGACCATCAGCTTGGGAGAGCACCGCAGACCCAGGCAGGCGTTCCGGTAGACCGAGGAGCTGGTTGAGGCGAGTGAAGGTGCTTGCCGCCTGAGTTCCCCTAGCCCCTACGATCCCCCCGGTATGAAAAGAATTATGGGTACGGATACCATTAGCTGTAAACGCCTTACTCTCAGTGGCCAGGTCATAGGTCCATCCTTCATAAGATACCGGCTTCACTGATACTACTTTTCGATAAGATCCTTTGTATGCTGGGCCATCCACCGGTTTGTTTCGTTTTACTCCGGTCAACCTAACTGGAAGAGTGAATGAAACTCGGTACCCTTGATGCTTAGAATACCGTCTCCAAGGAGTGGAATACACAGCGGGAATTCCCCCTAGAGATAAAACAAGCGCAGTAACTTGGGACACTAACGCCACGCTTGTCGTATCGAAGCAGATCTTATTTTTGGTAATTGTTCCATCCCCGTCAATTAAACCAGACAACAGGTCAAGCCGTCCTATTGAAGACAAAACTGCCCAACCGGGAGGAAGAGTTTTCCTATACGAATGAATTCCACACTGCTGCCATAAGTTTCTGCTCAGTTCAGTGTCATTCAACTGAAGGATCTTAGGAGAAGGTTCCGTAAAGATCAGTTTTGCCTTCTTCAATTCTGCTTTTATACGAGTTCGCACGGCCCCAAACTTTTGAGATATGTCGGCCGACAATATTTTCCAGTGCAGACCATAAGAAGCGGTGTTCCTATGTTTTCTACCTTCCTTCATACGAGGCATAGTTTTTAGTCTTCTTACGTTACCTTCTGTGACAAAAATACCTAAGAGATATGGGGGCAGCGGTAATCTAGTTTTTTGACTGTCTTTTCCAGGTACCCATACTGAAGAGGTTCCCATCTCCATATTCTCTAGATTTTTAGCATCAACTACGATTTCCTGCTGATCTTCATACAGGCTGCGAAAAATGCTGAATGTTCCTTTACAACTGGGGCAGCGAACAGATGTTTTTGGATTTGTCCTGGAAGATAATTTCCAGTGTCCAACAAACTTTACGGGGTCATCACCCCCACAGTGTGGACAAATCACAATACATCGACGAGCCCAATTAGGGTGGTTCCCTTGGACTACAACAGCGTGACCATCCTCTAACCGTACTAAGTTCATAACATCGTCCGGAAGATGTCTTTGGATAGTGTAAACTCGTGTAAACCGGTCATAGTCCCAGACTTTCCAGCCAGAAGATATTTTGGTCTCTAACCCGTTATCGTTATCTACGGTGGAATCTATTTTGTTCCAAAGCTGATCCAGCGTAAGAATTTCCATAAGGTCTTTTGGGTTGAGAACTGACACCAAAGTTCCAGAAGCTACGCAGTTCATTGAAAGCTGGGTTGCAGGTTCTCCTAATGCTTGCGCTGCAATGACACCTACATTAGTGCCCACTTCATGCAATTTTCCTTCTTCGTTGATACCGTAGCATTTGGCGCAGAGGCCTTTGCCGTGTGCACATTTCAGGGGCGTTCGGATTCGTATATCGGCAATCTTGTTGTTCTTGAACCGGTTGAGTAGGTCTGGGGTAACAAGAGTACCGTTAGGAATTACCCCTTTATCTTTTCCTATTCTTGAGCCTAAATCAATGTCCCCTACAGTGTACCTGCCAATAATACCGCGGTCGTCAATACCCATTCGTATTCCAGTTCCCGTGCCGCAGTCCTCACTGACTATCATTTGGTCCATAGTAGTTTGCATGATCTGCTTGCTAGCAAGACCAGGTTGCCAGGTTCCTTCAACCCTATTGATCGTTCCCATACGGGCACCGTGCATAGCTGTCCAGTAGGAACCAATGTCTAGACCCTCTGAATAGGATTTTGTGATAGGAACCGGAACTATAACCCCCTTGGCGTCAGATACGAGCATAGGGGCAACAGTCATTTGCTTAAACTGGTCCCAGTTACCCTTCGCACCGGACTTCACCCAGTCGTACATACGGTTTTGTGAACCCTCTAACTTTTTCTTCACGGCAGAATCTATCTTCTTGCCTGCGTCTGAATAGATCCGAACTACCTCTTCATCCTTCTTCTTCTGAGAGAATTTCGAATTTGTACGAACGTGAGATTCCTCTTTTTTGGCATGATCCAAAACAGAATCTCGTTCATTTGCATAGGACATAAAATCTTTGAGGCTTACGGACAGACCGGTGGAGGCCTCATTACCCAAGTCCTTCAATTTGTCGGCCACACGAGCGAAACTTCCCCGCTCTTTTTGTGCAACCTCAGTTAGAAGATCTGTGAGGTTATCCTTACCAAGGGTGAATTTGGGGTCGTGCAGAACCTTTTCGTGTCTATCGGACGGGGGCAGCGCGTTATAGACCATAAGTCGCCCGACAGACGTAACCTTCGATGCACTCAACTTGTCCAATCCTGCCTTGATTTCTTTAAGGTCCCGGATAATGACCGGGTCATTCATCCCCAACCTTCCATCCTTCACGGCCCTGGCAGCATCAGCAACATCATTGAAATGCCGAACACCAATCCCTGGTTTGAATTGGGTGAGTTTGAACAGTCCCATCATTGACTCCTGTGTTGGTTTGAACATCAGGTAGCCATTCGACGGGCTAAAAAGATTGTTGGAGGGGACCATCTTGAAGGCTTCTTTCACAGCCTTTGAACTGACCGGAACGAAAGCACTCATCTTATCACCGTCAAAATCAGCATTGTACCCCGAGGTTGCCAATGGATGAATCTTGACAGCTTTTCCTTCTACGATCCTAGGTATGAAGGCCTGTACGCCGAACTTGTGAAGGACTGGGTCTCGCTTCAAGAGCAAAGGCCTTTCCGACATTACAGTTTCCAAAGCTCGAGAAACTTCCTCTGTGTTCTCCTTGATGAGCTTTTGAGCTTGTAGAGGCGTTCTCCCTTGCTGAACAAGACGTTGGACAATAAAAGGTTTGTAGATTTCTTGAGCTGCCTTCCGTGGAATACCTACTTCGTCCAGAGACAAAGAGGGCTCAGGAACGATAGTACCACGCATAGACAAATCCTGGCGCTTACCAATGACCTTATCTTGGAAGAACCCTTCTTTGGGTTGGCCCTCTCCAGAGATGACTGTTGCAATACTATTAAGATGCCGACCCTTATTAACCGCACCTGTCAGGGTCAATGACTTGACACCGTCATAGAGTTCAGACCTCAGAGGATGAGCTTCGGATTCCGGCATTACCTTTGGGTCAAACTCTTTGAGCTTGTCATTACTATTCGCCAGCATAGTATAGAGCTTGTTCAGCCCGTCAAAGTTCATCTTACCGCTGTCAAGCACTGTAACTGGGCGCATGATAGGGGGTAGGACCGGAATATGCTTGATAGTATAGGCCTCCTTGGGGCTCATACTCAGTCTCTCTAGGGTACGAAGATACTTCAACTTTCGTGTAGCCTTATTGAGGTTACCTTCTCTGGATGTTGGGATTGCCGTTTCCAAGTCTTTCTTCTCTTTTGAGACATCGATTTTCTTTAGAGCGTCCACAATAGCCGCCGGACCAGTTTTACCGTCTAGGTCCTTCTTGCTCTCAATGATGTCTTTGTACTGTGGAGAAGTTAACCCCAACAGTGAGATTATGGAGGATTCAAACACCGGGTTGGGCATACGCTCTGCGAGAGTGATATGAGACCACTTATCCCCCAGAAATCCAAGACCCTTGGTACCTGTGATCGCAGAATCAAAAATGCCCCCTGGTTCGGGTTTCAAGTTTCTACCAACTAACGTAGCCCCCGCGTCCTTCAATTCTCCATTGCTCATTTCAAGGGTCTTCTTATCGGTCAACGGTTGGAGAATGAGGTCATTACCCTGCTTGTCGATATCCAGGCCCATACCGCGTAGGTACCCTTCAAACTTCTTGAACACGAATGGTATCTTAGGAGTAGGGACAGACTCTCCGGCTTGTAGCAATGTCCAAAAGTCGTCGTTTTTATCAGACTTAAACGTCTGCATCTCCCGGATGTTCTCCCGGGCGTTATGGGCTAGCATTGCGTAGAGTCCCATAGCATCCATTGTCTGACCACCGTGAGGACCGCCCTTCCTAGGGGTCATATTGGAGTCATACGCGTCTCGGAACCTCGCCTTGAGGCCTTTGGTGGCAGTATGGTGCAGCTTTAGGATGTACTGCTTACCCGTCAACACCTGACCGTAAGAACGGCCTGTAACTGGATCCACCATTTCTTCGGTATCCGACAGCCCGAGCTTATCTAGTTCCTTCTTCAAGTGCCTGGTGTAGTCCGGAATGCTAGAGTCGAAATTGTTGATGATCAGAGTCTTTCCTGTCTTATCTGCTATCTTCGACGCAGCAGTTTCCAAGATTTGACCGACGTTGATACGAGAAGGAACTCCCGTAGGGTTCAACAGGACCTCTGCGTGAACTCCGTCCTTAGACTTAGGCATTTCATGATCGGGAAAGACACCGGTTATTATGCCCTTGTTTCCGTGACGGCCAACAATCTTGTCCCCGACGTCAGCAGGAGTCTCAGCACTAACGTAGACAGTGATGCTCTTCCCATGTTTCACAACCTGGGTGACCACACCAGGAACATCCTTTTCCCAGATCAGAGGTCTAGGCTTAATCGGCTTCACCAATTTTTTACTGATAAGAGCTACCTTCTGCTCATCCGGAGTTATCTCCTCTAAACGCATAGATCCTATCAGTACATCCCCAGTCTCAACTCGCTCTCCGGGCTTGATGACCGCGTCGTCATCCAGCTTATCCATAACAGCCTTAGAGGTTACTGCACCCACTTGTGCCCGAAACTTCTTTTTGTCGAGAATGATGTTCCTCTCGGCATAAACACTATTACGAAAGAGATGCTCTGAGGTGAGCTTATTCGCCGCGGACCTTGATATGACGATACCATCGTCGTAGTTGTATCCTTTGAATGGCATATAGGCGACACGAAGGTTCGTACCAAGAGCTAGTGTCCCGTCTTTGGTAAAGTTTGTATCAGCAACAACCTGGCCCTTTTTAACGTCATCTCCTTCTTGTACCAACGAGTGAGAATGGAGCTCGCTTGTATCGTCGTTCATCGGGAAATGGTGATAAATCTGAACCTCATGTCGTACACCGTCTTTACCCCGAATGAGGATGGCATCATCTTTGACTTTCATCACCTTTCCAGCTTCAGGAGACTGATGAGAAGTAAACCCTCCTACAATTTCCTCGAAAGTTTGATTGCCCTCGGACTTCACTTGAACCATAGGCTTTTCCCGATACTTGAGAGAGACGGCCTGTTCCAGTTGTTTGGACGCCATCATAGCCCGGTTTCCTTGGTTGCTCTGCAGGTAAGGAATCAGGTTAGCACTCAGATCGAACATGGCCTTAGTGGAGTTGAGAACGTAGTCAACCTGGTTAGGCCTCATCATACTTATTTGACCCTTTGAGTCCGTAGCCTTCACCATCGTACCAACAGGAGTTAGTTGGCCATCACCTTTCTTGTATTGGTCTGGAAAGGCTAAGTTGGACCGAAGAGCTGTTGTAGGGCTAATCCACACCCTTTCCCCCGTCTTAGCTTTGATTACAGGAATTTCGATGTCAGTACCCCGCTTACGAACTCCTAACGCAAGTTGCAAAGTTGTACCTATTTTTTCGCTGTTGCCCGACCAAAAACCTACGCTGCCATGACGACGTACATAGAGCAGACTCCCTGGTACAGTGGCACAGTAAACTATTCCATCATAATCCACCGTGTAGTAATTGGCGGGGTAGTAAGGATGTGCAGGACGTGCTGTTCTAACCGGATGCTCCAACAGTCTAACCTCATGCACGTCCAAATAACGATCTTCTCGCTTGTCTTCGTAGACTTTACGGCTGACAGGTAGGCCTAACCCAATTGCCAGCCTTTCAAAATCATCGGCCAGTCTTTGACTAGTTGTCGTGAGTACCCTTTGGTGGTATGAACGACCATCTTTTCTATTACCGGAAAGGCACCCATCCCCAAGAAGTAACGACTCCAGCAACGCGGTTCTGGCCTCGATGCTGGTAGTAGCCCGAAAGAAAACTTCAGGGATATATTTGTCGTTACAGAAGCCAAATTCCTTCAGATAGTGTGCAAGTTGTTTAGACCCAGTAGCCCAAGATGTCCTTTCTCCGTCGTGTGACCAAGTCCAAGGTAATCTGGAAAATAGACTCCTCAGCCTCCCCCAGTTTTCTTGGTTGACCTTGAAACTTTGAGATATTCGAACCAGATATGCAGAAGTTTCTTCTTTGTAGGTTACACACCCCTCCGATAAATACCAACCCATAAACTCAGCCCAATCTCTCATGGGGATCAGGCTGTGAAGTTTTAAGGCATTTCCACCCTCAACTTCTGGAAGAGAAAACATCTCTTCTACAGGAATCGGATCTTCCAAAACAAAGGGCGCATGGGATGTTATGAACCGGCGCTCTTTACCGTGAATCCTATCCGCGGTATCAGTCTTCCATACGTCGGGCTGCCACGGAGTTGAGTGATAAACGCGATGATTAGGGGTAACAAGATAATCAATTTTGCTGGCTAGAAGACCGTACATTGGGCCTTTATATGGCAGTCTGATCAACTTCTCTGGTTTGTGAAATTCTAACGCCCCATCAATTCTACAGGCTAAGAGATCCTGGTCGGTTACGTCTTTCCAATATTTCCAGCCCTTGAAAGTGAAAACTTCTGTTTCGGCATCAAAACATTCGGGACTCTGGATCGGATCTAGGAATCCTGTATGGCTAGGGTTGATGATTTTTGCGCTAAGAACAACCTGGTGCTCCTTTTGAATGCCACCCTCTCCACGAATAGTAGTACGCCGATTTCCCCCAATGTAGCTCATAGGGTTCATCTGGTCGGGTCGCTCGGTTGATGTACCTTGGGTAAAAAACGCCTTGATCGGCTTCCCAAAGATATCAGGCCCCATGATCTGTTTGACTTCAGTGTGTTTGTCTATTCCGTTGAGAAGCTTCCGTTTGATGTCCCATTTATGCTTCCTGACCAGTCGGTCAGATAGAAGATCCTCAGCGGAGTAAAGATCTTTGAACTCCAGAGAATCCCGGTCGTCGGGCTGCTCTTCTCCACGGGATACTTGTAGTATTCTTTCAGAACCTGCCAACAGGGCAGCACCGTCCACTTTATCAAAGGGCTTGCCCAGCGTAAGTTTGGTGGCCTCCGGTCGCATTTGGGTGCGGCCAAACTCTTCGATAACTAACTTCTCGGCCTGGTCGTTGGAAGTTGGGGGCTCATCCTTAAAAGCTTTGTAGAACTTCCGTAAGGCGATGTCGCTCTTTTCTTTCTTGTTGGCCGACAAGATCTCCTTACCCCATTTTCTCTCTATCGTGTCATCGTCTACTCCCATCGCTTTGAGAATAGGGTAGAGGGGGATGTGAGACCCAGTTCCAGAGAAATTGATGGTCATACTTTTGGACTTCGGGTCAAAGTCCATGTTGAAGTTCAAACCCTTAGCTAAGTTCCACTGAGAGGCCAACTCACCATTCTCTTTGACATGCGTATAAACACCAGACTTCAGGCGAAACAGGTTGTTCACCTGGTATTCAGTGCCACCCACAATGTAAGTGTACCGGTTCGTGATTTTGGGAAGTTGAGCTACAGTGGCAACCTGACGGTCCTTGACCTTGCCAGTTTCTTTGTCTCGAAGCTCAAACTCTGCCCGAACAGGAACAGCCCACGTACGGTCGTTAAGACGGGCTTCTTTTTGCCCGCGGAGGTCATCTATGTCCCGGTTGTCATCTACCCAGACTTTGGTAGCAACAAGAAGGTTCTTTCGCCCCTCTAGGGGAAATTGACCCTTGATTGTTGAGGATACCCTACTTTTGAGAACTTCGAACGCTTCTTGAGGATCATAATGTGCCATTAACGACTCCCACACCTACGTCTTTTTCAACGGCGCATACCGTCTAACGTAGTGAGAGGCTCTTAGAGCCCGACATCCTACGAGTTTACGACGGTAAAGGTCAACGGCAAAACGATTTCTTTTTTGGTACAAGGAACATAGAAGTCCAAAGATTAGGCTGTACCAATCCTTTAACCCGGAGGAATCCTTTGATGGACAATTTGATGGACAATATGGATGCAGTAAAAGAATATCAACCCCCATCTTCACCCTCATTGTTTGCAGCCGCTTTGAACCTGGGAATCGGGATAATTACTACTGCGTGCGATTGCGCCAGTATAATCCCGAAAAGTCCGAAATCCAAAACCCTTCGACCAAGGAGAATAAACTGAACATATTTTTTCTGGGCGTTCTAGTTGGCTGTCTCCGAGAGATAGTAATGAGCGCCTACCATGAGAAATGGAAGCGTGAATATGAACAACAGGGTATGTCTCAAGTGCGATAGGCCCATTCTTACCGCGTGGGCTTTCCGAATCCGCATTGGCGGGGTCACATACGATGAATACCACGGGGCACTGTTCCAACAAGACGAGAACGACTACTTTCGAGACCACTCTAAAACAAAGTGGTTGTGCCGACAATGCGCGGAGGAATCAGGCGTCTATGTTGCTCAGCTTGACACTGATACTTGCAGGGCACCTGAAGATACCGAACAGTGTGGTTGCACGTTTGAGCCTCTTGAAAGCGACCAAGCAGAATCGGTCCTACTCGTTGAATGGGGTCAGTTCTGCCCTAGTCAGAAAGGACCAGGTGAAATGTTCATGTCCAGTCAGTCTGGCCATGTCCATTTCAACTGCGCATGTGACGGGTGGGGCCTACCGCTATGGTCCATTGAACCGAGTGATACCCCATGACAACCAGAACCGCTGGAAAGATTGAAGCGGACTTCTGCGATCAATGCGGAGTTCACTGTGAGACAAGTGTCATTACGGTCAAACTCGGAGGGAGAAAAGAGCACTACTGCTCTCTAACGTGTTTCGACGAGTACCGAGGGATACCCGACAGGGTAGCTCTAGAAATCGAGAAACAGGCAAGGAAAGAATGCGGGAAAATGCACAAGATTGTTTGCCCAAAGTGCACATCTCGCTTGAACAAGTTTTTCGAAGAAACAGAATGTGCGGAGGATTCATGAATCATTGAACGATAGAACTGCGACCTAAATCTCAAGAGCCGTTAACCGGCTCTTTTTAGCTCTAAGAAGACTGAGCTTCAGGACCTCGACGAGGAACCCTTTGCGGGGGAGCCGGTGTAGCTGCTGAGCTTCTTTCTGCTCCAGTTGCCTGCTGTAGGAGTACCAGAACAAGGCTGTAGAGCTGCGGGTTATTGACCTGCATTTTCACCAGCTCGTGGTTCTTTTCATGATCAGGAAGCTTGTTCAGCCACTTGACCACTTGGGAAGCCACAGACTGAAGGTCTAATCCAAAGCTCGGGTTCTCTGGCAGTTGCGACTGCACCTCACCCATTGCTGGAGGTGATCCGCCCGCTCCCTGATTTACTCCAGCCTGTTCAACCGGACCTTCTTCCATCGGTTGGATTGGAGGAATCTCCATACCGGGAATTTGGCCGCTGCGATTCATCATCTCACTCTGCGTGTTCATCATCTGGCCTTCAGCAGCAGGGCTGGCTAATCCTGGTTGGCCCATTCCAGGCATCGGCTCCGCAGCGGGCATACCCTGACCTGCGGCTTCAGGAGTCATTTCCGTCATCAACTTTTGACCGCGCATCTGGTACTTGGCCATGATGAGCTGGGCTTCACCTTGAATAGAAGCCTGACTGAGAGCCTGATTCCTCTGACCCTCCAAAACCATCTTCCTCTCGCGCTCGATACCCTCGGCCTCTTTTCGGGAATCCCAGTCTGTATCTTCGAGCAGGGACTTATCGCTAATCTTTCCGGCCTGGTTGAGTTGCATGTAGAAGGCGCTGCGCTGCAGGTCGTCTGCCATCTTGAACCGTTTGTAATGGCATGGAACCGAGTCCCAGCCCATGAACGCTGAAACGTTGGGCATGATGAAGTCTGTCACCAGTTGCTTGCGCTGAGTCTTGACGTCGAGAAAATGATTCTCTAGAATACGCATTGAAACGTTAGAGCCAGAATTGTGCGTAACTAAGCCATCCGCAACGTATGAGTGATCAGTATCAATCGTTAAATCACCCATTGGAACTTCGAAATCAAACAACTCAACCTCTTGAACCTCATCCCATATGTAATGGGCTTCAGCCAAAAGCTCAATCCTCTTGGCTAACTCAGGTTCTTTTTCACGTAGAAAAGATAGGTCGGTGTCAGAGAGCCTGGAATAAGTCATCCCGTCAGCGCTACGTCCTGGAATCACCTTGTGAACCCCACGCCCATAATGCTGCAAGAAAGCTTGCAAGTCCTCACGAAGGATTAGATCTGTACCAAATCTCCCAGAAACTCCGGGCAGGGTACGACCTACTTTAAGGCGACCTTGCTTAATGTGGTAGTGAACTGTGGTGAAGTCACGTTCAAGAATATCAGCGACCTCCTGAACCGTGTACTCCTCTTTGTCCAACTGAACATTGATAGGTTCGAAACTCCAGCTTTGTTTGCCTGTAAAATACTTTTGACGAACCTGGTCCAAAGCTTCCTTGAGATAGGGGATACGTTCTCCTACATGAGTCTTTCCAACGGGGGTACGATTTTTCAGATATTCTTGTTTAATTGTGGAAACAAATCCAATTTCTTTGGCAAAGACGTCTATATATTCAGAGCGAATTTGCAGCTGCCACATTTCAGACGTTGGGTTGAAATACCGAGAGGAGACTATTCCCATATTCAGAAGAAGCAATTGAATCTGTTTAAGCAGCTCTTCAGATTTGGAGCCGCAAGATACCATCTGCTTGCCAGTGTTACTCGTTGAGACTGAGCCGTCGCCCTCAAAGTACGCTCGAAGAAACTCAGCAACCAGATGCTTGGGCGCTTGTCTTACGCACCACGGCACAACTTTATTATACGAGTCACCTATCGCCCCCATTGCTTGAAGAAGTAAAACTGCAGGACGCCGTCCTATTTCCGTTGTAGTGCAGCCAAACCCGCTATCCCATTTAGTGGGCCTGTACCCAAAAACATTTTCCACGGTATTAAGGAAGTCGTCCATAACCTCCTGGCATTTTTGTGTAAAAGCCAGACTGGTCTCTCCACAAGTGCCTTCAGAAATCAAATAGCCCAAGAGTCGAGCAATACCTAAAGTAAGCTCTTTAGAGAGTTGTGGAACCGGGAACCGTTCTGCCGTTCTAACCAGCTTCTGTGACTGTCTCCACTCCTCAATCTGTTCAAAGGCTTTTTGTGGAACTGAGGGCGTCTCAGAGGGCCACAAATTCATTCCGGCCCTTACCGCAATGAAATCTCCAGCGATAATCTCCGAAGTCTTTTTCCACACCATCGAAATATCTTTGCTCAGCACGAGAAAACGATGATCATAAGATGACTCGGAGTCCAAGCCTAATTTGGTACGAATGAGAGAATTCTTTTTTGTCCCCGTATTATGAGCAGCTTCTATTCTTTGTGTGCCGATTCTTGTGGCCACAGAAACTTCTGAACTACCCGCAGTAGTGCCATGGGCAGTTGGAATTAAATCCTTTAGCTGAACTAGACCTTTTGAAGAGAAAAGATAGCTGTCAATTTTTTTGCAGTATTGCATCCCACCAAAAACGAACTCAATCGGAACGCCCATACCAGCGATGATGTGCTCCGCCCACTGACGATACTCTTGAGCAAGCATAAGAGCTTTACCATCACCACCAAGAGTCTCTGACCCAATAGGGACGGGGAGAATAGGAATGTAATTGTTGTCGAGTCTCCACCGTATGAGCTCGTTCTCAATCTTGTCTCTCCACTGGGTCAAATTGACCGTCGAATTATGTGTAGCTACACCAACAACGCAGAAAGACTTGTCTCCCTCAATTTGAAGACCCCGTACGGTCTCTACGTTAGTTACAGTCTCTATACTGTTTACCCGTAGATACACGTAGTCCCCGCGGAAAAATCCACATTGGCTGTGTGTATCAATTCGCCTTTCAACCTTTGCAGGGTCCCACCCCAGAAGTACTGCCAGGTCTTCTGCCTGTTTTCCATTTACATTTACGTGGTAAATGGGGAGTTTAGAAATTTCATCCTCACGAGGAATCCGCTGTTGAACCCCTGCAATAAAACCGAATGACAAAAGCAGTTGGCGCACTTCAACAGCAAGCTCGGGACTTACTGTCATTAAGTTTACCCGACGGGTCTCAGTGGCGATGTTACACCCATCCCCGTCGTACACTCCTTGTAGCGCCGCGAGCGCAATATTGTCGGGAGCCTCCAACAGAAATCTTGGCAGCCTCTTACTATGAGCCCCACGCCCGCACACAGTGGTTAAAAACTGACCTAAAAAGATGTCATTGATTTCATACCGGGCGCTATTGCCGTTGAAACCCCGAGTAGAATCTCTAAAGCCCAGACGTTTTATAGCCGCGTCTAGGCGGTCCATTAAATGGGCTTCTTTGACATGTAATGCTATTGCGGCGCAGTCACCCTTCGGAGTTCCCTCGGCAATATATAGGCCAATTACATACGCCAGATCCTCATCCACCTTCAGATATCTAGGAATCCGGTCAATGGTATCCTGCTGCGTAAAAGCAGCCCGGGCATTCTTGTAGTCATCAAGGTCCCAGCCCTGCTGCTTAATGAAGTTCTCCCGACCCCCTCGTTCAAAAGCCTGCAGACCGTTGACCTCCAAGTACTCATAAATATTGGCCGCAGATTGATTCAACCTGCGATATATGAAATTTTCCGTTACGGCCCGTTCTGGGATGTACTCGGCCAAATCTAGCTCAAGGCTGCCCCAGGTAATTCTCTTACGGGGATATAGAACGTAGTCACCCTTCTGCAAATCACCTGCGTTAATCCACTCAGGCTCCCCTACGTTCTCATATCTAGGGCCGAGTTTTCTGGCGGCATAAAGGGGATGTTCCCCTGTTACTGTAAATGGGAAAGCAGATAAAGAAGCAGCCGTTATTTTGTGTACGGAGCTTTTATCTACTGGTCGGTCTCTTACGTCCTCTACTCGTTTCCACAAACCGGTATGTGTCTTTACCCAATCGCCCGCATGAACCTCACCTGCTGGCCGGATGCCTTCTCTAGTTTCAACCAGCGTATCTAAAGAGACGCAATAAACATCCGCACTAGATGAGGCAGACTGTGGAAACAGGATGCGGAGGGGCACAATGTGCTCAATCGCAATGGCTTCTTGAGCCTTGCGGAGTACCTGAAGGTAGAATGTGTCCTTCAAGACCGGAAGAATCATCGGCATCCCCCAACCACGGTCCTTCTGGGCGATGGTGGGTCGCTGCATATGGTAGATGTTCTGACGGCTGAATAGCAAAGCCTTGTTCTTCCTCAGAGCTTCAATGAACACTTGAGGGATCTGCTCAATAATATGCCGCTTGGCCATACGAACATCATTGGCCAGGGATGGCGGAATAACATAGTAGTAACGATTGTCCCCCGTAGCTTCGTTGTGCTGAATAGTGATGTACTCCGGGTTCCACCGGATGAGCCGAATGTCCCGCGCTGACCGAAGGTAATGATCCTTGACTGAAAACTCCCCGTAGTACCGACAGTAGGGGCATTCACCCACAAAAGCGTACTCCCGGAAGATGTACTTCTGCTGGTCTACTTTCACCATCCGGCTACACTGTTTGCATTTCAGCATCTTCTGAAATGGGAAGTACAAGCTGACAAACGCGTTACCGTATGTGTTGTAGTCAAGGCCAGATTCCACTTCGAATTTCTTGAAGTGGAGAATGTCACTGAAGAACTTACTCCACCGATCGTTGAGATGGTCGCTATCCCCATCAAATACCAAGTCAGTAACCGGGTACTCTGACATCTTGTAGCAAACGGCATTGATGAGCGGATTGGTCAGGAAATAATACCTGCACCAACGAAGCATCGTCTTGAAGGACGTCGGCAGATATGTATGGGCAATATCGAAAAAGGGTGAAGGGTACCGGATAGCTCCAAGGGCCTCTCCAGTTATAGAGCGACCACTGTTTCTCGCAAAACGCATAGCCCCCGATGGGCCAAAACTCAGGGCATCAAGAGTTGGCATTATCCATAGTACCTTTGAATGTTCTCGAGCTGTTCTTCAGCCTCAGTTGGTCCAGGGGCATTTACAGCTGTGCCCAAAGTTGATCCACCACGAAGACGGTCAATGATTCGACCCATCTTTCCACCAGCATACTGACCCGCCATCATCAGCGCCATACCTGGGAGAAATTTTTTGCTCGCCATTCCAGTCAGAAATCCCCCGGTACCCCCTACTTCGCCAAGTAATTTTTCAGCCGCTCCACCTTCACCAGTGGGGGTCGCGGGTTCCTTAGTTGCCTGATACGCTTCATGTAGTCCTGGAGCTGCAAATCCTACAGTCATGGATTTCATACCTACAGGCAGGTACTTGGTGATCTTACCCTCACCCATCCATTTGGAGTCTTTCCAACCCTTCTTCATAGATTTAAGGGGATGGGCCATCATTTGCAACGTCTCTCGGCCAGCCTCTGGAATTCCCGTGATGGATTTCCCTATATCCCCGAGACCGCCAGATATAGTACGCCCAAGACCACCCAATCCTTGCACTGAGAGACGCCCAAGCCTACCCAGATTTGGTATGGCCGCTTCTTTACGAAGCTCGGAAAGCCTCTCTAGAAATTCTACCTCATCCTGGAATGAGTAGAGTGCCTGGTCGCTCAGGAGGTTACCCATGACTTCAATTCCTCCAATTGGTCAACCAACTGACGCCGCCGAAGGTCCATGTACTCCGAAGCTACTACGAGCTTCACTGTTTGGATATCTGCATTCGACGTATCACTGAAGGTCACTTTTTGATGACCCTTTTCCATAACTTCCTTGAATCTCTTCTCTACTTCCGCAGGGTCACGCTCCAGGTATTTCTCCACCTGGCTGCCAGCACTCTCCGGTAATCGAGGATTAG
>Ga0315284_10002143_pt1 | contig 28309 bp, 47 predicted proteins | sample YL17G09_16_MG_FD_203696 | JGI IMG/M metagenome (GOLD analysis project Ga0315284, IMG submission 203696) | Sediment microbial communities from Yellowstone Lake, YNP, Wyoming, USA - YL17G09_16 | ecosystem: Environmental > Aquatic > Freshwater > Lake > Sediment | place: USA: Wyoming | collected...
CATAACCTATCAACCTCAATAGTAGTATAAAATTAAAATTTAAAATGATTAAAAAAGTGAAAACAGAAAAAGTAAAAAAAAAGAAAAACAACCCCGCTGGCTCTACACCAACGGGATTATCTCTATCTCGGCCTTGCTGGCCTTCTTGAGCTTCCCGTCCTGCACGAGCTTCAGGATACCCGTGAACTCGGCCTTGATTGCCTGGATGACATCGGCCTTCTGCTCAGGGGCGACCTTGCACTTCGTCGACAGGTACTGCGTTGCCTTGTCCCCCAGGCCCTTCTTGGACCGGGCGACCGACTCGCTGTTCCAGGTGTCGATGAACTTGTCCGCCTCGACAACCTTGTCGAATGTGCCATCCTCGTTGAGCACGAATATCCTACCTGCCCTGCCGCCGTTGCGGATACTGAAGACGACCGCGTCTCCCTTCTTCCGCATCTTCAGCGATGGCTTCTTGTTCTCGGTCTTCTCGCTCACTCCCTCAGTCTTCTTGCTGTTTACCTTCTTTTCTGCCAACTAACTCACCTCGGTTGTTTTACCCTTGATTCCTGATTGGTCCCTTGATATATAAAGGTAATTTATGATAATTATTATTTTTCCTGATATCCTTAATAATCTTGATTTATTGAGGTTCTCAATCTTAGAAGGACCTTCCCTATATAATGCTATCTATATATCCCTTATAAGGGTCCTTCTTATATCCTTCACTTTTCCCTTACTTTTTATGTCTTAATTCCTGCTACTTTCCCTTGCTTTTTCTTTCTATTTCCTTGCTATATTTCCTGCTACCTTTCCTTACTATTTTTATTGCTCTATCAATCATATATGTCGCTCATATATATAATGCTTCCGCATGCGGGAATTCCCTTAATTCCCTCAAACCAGAAGGCTTTTAAATATATGATATATTCCTTTTCCGTTAGATAGATAACGGAAAGATATATATAATCCAATTCCTTTATATAGGAGAATGAATATAGATATATATAGGATATATAGAATTATTAAGGTACTGGAAAAACTTAATAAAGTATATAAGGGGTGAGAATATGGGTGCTAAAGGAACCAGAACCAGAGAGAATATTTTAACAAATAATGAAATTAATTTGTTAAAAACTGGAGTAAGAACTTTGGAGGAAAGGGTATGTATTTACATACCACTATATACTGGTATGAGAACTACTGAAATTATACATATGACAAATGATTGGTTAGATTGGGAAACTGACCAAATAAGAATACCAGAAAATCAAAAATGTAATTGTTATGAATGTATGAAATCTATAAGACCACCAAAAAATCCAAATCGAACTAAGAAAACAATAAAAAGAGTTGGATTCTGGTCACCGAAAACTAGAGCAGGTGTTCGTACCATACCAATGCTACCTGAGATATTCCCAGACTTAAAATCTATATTAATAGAAGTTTTTAAAGAACATAAAATAGTTAGGGAAATAGTTAATTGCAGAGCACAAATTAGAAATGTTCAAAATAGAGTTGCTACAAGAGTTGGAATAAAAAGAAATTTATTTCCACATGCATTCCGTGGGACATATGCAAAACAATTAGCTAAGTCTGGATTAGATGCTTTTGAAATAACAACGGCATTAGGGTGGGATGATATTAAAGTGGCTATGAATTATATCAAAATATTTGGTGATGAACTTAAACAATCTATGTTAAAGAAAATGAAATCATTTTAAGGTGATATTGTGATGGATGATTATGGTATTGAAATTGATGAAATAAAAGAAGTTGTGTATGTTTGTTTGGTTTGTGGATATAGATGGTCTTCTCCGAAAAATAAAATACCTTTACGATGTGCTAAATATGAGTGTAGGAGTCATTTATGGAATATTGGTCAAATTTATGGAAATAGAGTATTAAATAAATCAAATTTTATAAATACAAAAGATTCCACATTTGATAATGATAATAAACTTAAAATATATAAATCAAAAAAATTTAAATTATATCGTAAAAAATATAGAACACAAATATATAATGATAGAATAAAAGAACAGAATGGTGTTTGTGCAATTTGTGGAAAATCTCCATCAGAAAATAAAAGATTAAGTTTAGACCATGACCATGATACACAACAATTAAGAGGTTTATTATGCACAAAGTGTAATTTAATAGTTGGAACACTTGAAAATAATGACCTTAGAAAAGCAATTGAATATATAGAAAAGTGGGACAAATTATACGAAGAAGAAGTTAATAAGAAGTCAGAAAGTACTAATAAAGTAGAAGAAGTAGAACTTAATAAGAAGTTAGAATAATTTAATAAGATTGACTTACTATATAAAGGTTTCGGTAAAATAAGGGAATACCTATATAAGGGTAAGCACCATTATAGATTATAGGGAGTGTGTTTAGTTTGATAGGTCGCAAGGATTTGTCAGAAGAAGTAATCAGGCAAATAAACAACGCACCTAAACGTGCTGATGCCGTCCAAGTATTATATGATTACTTAGGAAAGGCTAAATCAAAGACCGAAGGACCTGCCAATATTGCAGGGGTAGTGGCTGATATACGAGGAATCAATCCTGCTTCGGTCTTCGGATATGCCAAGAAACTGATTGAGGATGGCTTTATACCTGAATCGAAGTTAGTTTCAGAGACAGGTTGTCAGCCGACTTTTGAACAAACTGACATTTCGCTGACCATTGATGACAAGACAGGAGATATAGGTCAGCAGGTTTTAGGTTCAAGCTCAACCCAGCCGGTAGGTCCGGTGACCACTCCCACGGGCACCATTATTCCCAATGCGGACCTATCGGCTTTAATTCCGCAGGGGAAAATCATATATTTCCCACGGAAGATAGGCAGGATTAAGGATACCAAACTTCTTATGGACAAATTTCAAGTGTGCAGGTGTTCCAATCCGAAATTTTCACATCCACAGAGCCCAGACAATAAACCAATCAAAGGGCTCGAATTTTGCACTCACTGTAAACTACCAAAATTCAGAAGGCCAATACTACTCGAAGGTGAACAGTCAACTGGTAAGAACCAGTTGGTGAAATATATTGCCAAGAAACTCAACTTGCCTATAATTCGAGTAGAGTTCGATGCAACAACTGAATTCGCCAGGATAGTTGGTGAGTATAAGCCTGGCCTCGATGGTAAGTTTGTGTTCGTGGATGGACTTCTGACCATAGCGATAAAATATGGAGCTGTATTCGTTGGTGATGAACTGAATATGGCTAGGTCAGATTTAACTTCATTCTTACACGAGTTGCTTGAACCAGGTGGACGGTTGTGTGTGCCTGAATTGAATTTATATATAACACCTCACCCGAACTTCTGGTTTATTGCAACGATGAATCCGAACTACAAGGGGACCAAGCCATTGAATGAGGCTTTGAGAGCGAGGTTTGATGTAGTTAAACTCAGATATCAGAGCAGAGTCGATACTCGCTTGACTGGTGACAAGAGGCTTGTGGAGATAGCCACAAACATCAGGCAGTTGTATGAAAGAGGAGAACTCACACTCACGGTTGGGTCCAGGGACTTGATTGCGTTTGCAGAGAACCGGATACGGTTCGGTGCGAACCTAGCAATCGAGGTATTGTGCAATAAGTTCCCGGACGAGGAAGCGGTGCAGATACGTGAGGCACTTAGTACACTACTTGGTGATGATACTTCTGATGAAGAAGACGATAAAGATGACGATGATGATGCAGAGGAAGCCTAAGTAAGTTGGTGAAGTTCATGAGTGGTGAAGTTTATCAGATTGTCATGGATAATGTGAGGACAAGAATGTCCTCACTATCTACACTCATGACTGGAATCAAGATGCGAGTAGAGTTCACCAATGACATTACTTATGCAGCATTCATTAGTCAGAATAAGATATTCTTAGGTCAGTGGGCTTTCTTTTCATATGATAGGCGTGAGGGTTGTTCATTTTTTGGTAAGGAATTGGATGACGAAACAATCAAGAAGGTCATAACTAAATCCAAGGCTCTTACTTTCCATGAAACTGCACATAAATTATTTGATAAATCACTAATGGCTATCAGTGATAAGAAGTCGTCAAGAGTTATGAAGATATTAGGTTTAACACAAGACCAGTACAAAGAACTAAAGAATTTCTATTATGAAGATGTCAACAGGAAATTACAGAATACATTAGAAGACCAAAGAATTGAGAATCTGTTGGTTGAGTTGTATCCTAATGTAACTTCCTATTTAACAAGTCAAACACTTGGGTTGATTGTTAAAGATGCTGAAATATGTAAGAATTCTGACAAGATATTTCAGACTTTTCTACTTGTTTGGGGTAGGAAATTCATACCACTAGATATCAGAATGAAACTATTAGAGCGATGCAGAAAATTCCTTGGTAATGATATTGATAAGATAAAAGATAAGATTGACGAATACATACAGATATCATCAATGGATGTAATGAAAATAATTAAAGTAGTTAGTGAATTAAAGCAAATAATGATTGATATGGGTTTATATAAAGTCATAAAAGTTTTAGTAATTGAACATACTGGAAAGAATGTAATGAAAGTAGGTAAGAAGGACAAGATACGAATTGAAAGAGTAGAGGTCAGTGTTAAGAAGACTGTAAAAGAAGACGAAGAGGAAATGGCTGAGGAAGCAGCCGAAGATGTTGAAGATGAAGAACCGATTGAAGAAGATGTAAAACCGGAAGAGCCGGTTGAAGAAGTTGTGAAAAAGGAACTTGAACCAGATGTTCCTGACGAAGAACTTGCAAAACCGAAAACAGAAGATATTATTGAACATGAAAAATCAACGGAAGTTGATGATGACGAAGTTAATGACGAAGACAAAGATGACACTACATCTAATGAAGATGACAAAGTTAATGAGTTAGGTGAAAAAGAAGAAGATGTTGAAGAAGAAGTTGAAGACAAAGATGACGAAAAGGTAGAAGAAGATACTGATATAGAACGACAAGAAGGTCCAGAAACTGTATATGCTCAAGACGACGAAGAAGAACCCGAGGATGACGAAGAGGATGAAATTGTTAATGAAAACCTTGGTGAGGACATAGAACATGCTTATAATGATGCAATTAATGATATAGAAGTCGACCTAAGGGCTGAAATCCGGCGAGTAAAGAGTGTGATGCCCCCACCAGTCAGGACATCACAACTTGATGTTGATATGGCATCAATGTTAAAGAAGAAACTAAGGGAATTAACAGCAGGATTGGAGGAAAAGATAATCTATAATCAAACTTCTGGGCGTCTTCATGGCAGGGCAATAATGAGATATGCCAGAACTGGCGACCCAAGAATATTCAAAAAGAGGTTGGATGATTCTACTTCACTTGCACGAATGGCTGTATCCATAATTATAGATGCTTCTGGTTCTATGGGTGGAGTTACAGCAGATGGTGGTAAGTTAAATAGCGCGGTTAGAGCGGCATATGTTCTAGCTAATGAGATGGAGAAACTAGGACACAAGGTCATGGTCAGAGCATTTGGAAATAAGGATGTATTAATCAAGGGGTTCAATGATAAAGGTGATTGGAGTTCAGATAATTTTGCAAATTCTGGATATGGTAATTCTGATACCAGAACCTCTATAGTAAATTCAAAGATTGCTCTTACTGAGATAATGCTTAAAGAAGATATTGCAACTGGTGTTCTGTTCATGTTTGGTGATGGTGAATGGGATGATTCTATTAAAAGTGTAAATGATTGGGCACCAAAAGGTGAAACAGTTGAGAGATATGTAGAGGAGTGCAGGAAAGCAGATATAATAACCTGCTTCCTTAAGTATGCAATGAAAGATGACTTTAAAAATTTAGAGTATAGATATGGAATATCTGCATATACTCGAGTCAAAAAGAACTGTGATATCTATAAATTCATACTTATGTCTGCAATCAATACTGAATTAGTCAAGGTGTTGATGCAGGTAGTTGCAGAAATTGAAAAGCAGGTAGTTATAAAGGTATCAAAGTTGAGGAATTAAGTTGAGGTGAGTATATGAAAGGATACAAGATGACGAAACCTGACCACACTGATTACTACAGTGGAACAGTCCGATACGAAGTGGGCAAGGTAGTCGAGTGCCCCGGTGACAAGGATGGGAAGCCGTGCACCGAGCAAAAGAATGATGGCTCGACAACGGGTGGGATACATATCTGCAAGGTCCCGTGGTTCCCTATGAAGTACAACACCAAATACCCGTGGTGGTTAATCGAGGTCGAGTACGACGAGAAGGATATATTGGGCCAGGACTATGAGAAAATCCGGGTATCGAGGCTCAAGGTAGTCAGGGAATTGCGCCCGTTCTTGGACAGTGAAATACCCAATGCGGACAAGCTGGAAGCATTGGTCCATAGAATAGAAGCGATAAAATGGAAGTGCCAGACGGTTGCCCGCAAGAAAAAGATAAGCGCACTGGTGAGGCGATACGCGAAGGAACTGAGCACGAAGGACAAGAAGATAAAGGTCAAGGTCATCAAATATTACACGGTTGCTGAATGGAACAGCCTCCGGGACAGCCTCGGGGCCAGCCTCCGGGCCAGCCTCCGGGCCAGCCTCGGGGCCAGCCTCCGGGACAGCCTCGGGGACAGCCTCTGGGCCAGCCTCTGGGCCAGCCTCCGGGACAGCCTCGGGGCCAGCCTCCGGGCCAGCCTCTGGGCCAGCCTCGGGGCCAGCCTCCGTGACAGCCTCCGGGACAGCCTCTGGGACAGCCTCTGGGCCAGCCTCCGTGACAGCCTCTGGGACAGCCTCTGGGACAGCCTCTGGGCCAGCCTCCGTGACAGCCTCTGGGCCACGGTGGACGGCCATGACAAGTACAGGGTGTTCATCACGGAAATGAAAATTGTGATGGAGAGTGCATTCCTGATGGGTATCACGGACGACGGCACGGCTCATGTGGTCATGCCGGGAAAGGATGAGATAGTTAAGAGGTGAAACTATTATGGTACTTAAATGCTCATGTGGCTGGATGGGTGTAAACTTGGTTCCTCACAAAGATGATGATACTGCTCGATGCCCTAAGTGTTCAGCAGTATTTAAATTCATAGATGCTGCACATGCAATCGTAGTTAGTGTAGAAGAGGAAAAGGAAATAATGAGTCTTGTTATGTAAGGTGAATAATACTCATACCGAAATGTGATGGGGCCTATAAATTGGTCTTATGGCTACGGCTAGAGCCTGAGGTGCGAATCCTCGTGCCACAAATTGCCCACTTTGACCCCATCATACGGGCAAATGAGTATTATATAATGAGGAATAGAAATGTCAGATAAATTCAGTGAAGACTGTAGATGCCCTAAGTGGCCAGCATGCAACGCGTGCCTGCGAAATGAAATCAAGAATATAAAAATCAAAGCATGTCAGATAATAAGTAAAGAACAACAATGTGAATTGAGATGCGGTAGTGATTGTCCGTTTAATTTGGGTGAGGTGAAGTAAATGTGTGAAATTAAAATATCACCAATATCATATGAAAAGTTTTATTATAGATGTGAAAAGTATGGTGGAGTTATAATAGGAAAAAGAGGGATATTTGATAAGTTCCTATCATGGATTTTCGGAGCAGACCATGTGTGCAAATGGTTTGGTCACTGGGGATACACGGATTACAATTATGCTGTTCCAGACAATTATTGCTCAAGGTGTGGAAATAAATTTAGGTGAGGTGAAGTAAATGGAAGACCCATGTGAAGATTGCCTAATATTCGATAAAGATAACAAAGAATTCAATGGATGTGCTCGAGTATGTCGAGATAAGATAGTTAGATTAATGGCTGAATTAAAAGCAATCAAAGATGAATATGCTATTAAATCACAAGGTCATGATTATTATATACTTGAAAGTATAGAGAAGGTGGAGTAAATGATGGAACCAAAGGAAATTTTTAAATTGGCAGATGAGAAGTATAAGGTGTTTAAAGATGTTGAACTTCCTTCACAAGAAGATGCCTTTAAAAGAGGTTTTATGATTGGTATGATATATGCAATCAAAAATAACTTATCAATGGATAAAGAGGTGAAGTAAATGAGTACACATTCTGAATATAGTGACCAATATGTTGAGGGACTTGAAACTGAAAATAAAGAAATGAAAATGAAACTTCAAGCTATAGTACAAGCAAGAGATGATGAACTTACTATGGCTCGTAATACAATTAAAGACCTTACTAAAGAAATTGACGAACACCCTTACTGCACTGGTGGATGCCGACAATGTAAGCATCGTGGATATTGTTATGGTGAGGATGTAGTTAAATTACTTCGTGAAGTAATTGACAAACAGACTAAGCAGATAGAAGGGTTAGAAATCAAAGCATCTGCTCGTGAAGCATATTATAAAAAGATTGATAGAGATAGAGTTGTAGTTATACTTGATAAAACAGAAACTATCAAGAAACTTCAGGCTAAAATTGATGAAGGGAGTGTTGTCGAGTTTATTGACCATGATAAATGTGAGGACCCATAGAGGTGAGGTAAATGATTGAAAGAAATATGGCTATAAAATTACTTAATATATTAAAAGATGAGTTTGGAACTCGTAGCATACTAAGAGAATTAGAATTCGATTATATTGTTAATTACCTTAATGAAGAGTTTGTTGCTAAAATAGATAAGAATGGTCAAGTATCATTTAAGCAAAAGTTGAGTTGAGGTGACTTACATGAACAAGGAAGTAAATATTCAACGAGGTATACTACCAGGTCGATGTGGAACTTGTAAGAAGTTCCCTGGTAATAATAAAAAATGTTCATGTTATGTTTATAGAGGTAGTGATGGTATTATGAAAGTATCACGAGACCGATTTACCTATGCTAACGATTACGGGAAAGGAACTTGCTTAAACTATGAGGAGTGAGTAGTGTGAATATAATACGAAGATTAAAAGTTCCTACAGGTGATATACTTATAGTTCAGGCTGATAAAGGTCAACTTGAAATGTTATCACTTGGTGATTATGGTAAGGAAGTAAATCTCAAAGCAGATTGCTTAGGTCTTACCAGAGATATAGAAAAAGTTGTTCATACTAATCTACGACCTTTATCTGAGAAGTGGGTAATAACGATTTCAACACAATATGGTTGTTCAATGGGTTGTCAATTTTGCGATGTTCCTAAAGTAGGTCCAGGAAAGAATGCTACACTTAATGACTTAATTAAGCAAGTTCTAACTGGAATTAAGTTACATCCAGAAGTAGAGTTCTCAAAAAGATTAAATATTCACTATGCTAGAATGGGTGAACCAACTTGGAATCCTAATATATTAGATGCTACTAAATGGTTTAAAACACATATAGACCCAGAATTTCATATACATCCAGTAGTATCTACAATGATGCCTAAACACAATGAATGGTTAAAAACATTTATTCACATCTGGATGCGAATGAAGAATAGATTATTAAAGGGAGAAGCAGGGTTACAATTATCAATTAACTCTACGGATGAAATTGAACGAGATATTATGTTTAACCATAATGCACATACTCTCGAAGATATATCAAAAATAATGGATGGTATAATTCCATCAGGTCGTAAGATTACACTTAATTTTGCAGTAGCGGATTATGAAATAAACCCAAAAATATTACTTAAATATTTTGACCCAGATGATTATATAATAAAACTTACACCAATGCATAAGACAATAACTGCACTCAATAATAATATTAAAACAACTGGTGATTATACTACAATGTATCCTTATCAACAACATGAAAAAGAACTTAAAGATGCTGGATATGATGTTCTAGTTTTCATAGCATCTGATTATGAAGATTTGGGACGTATAACATGTGGTAATGTAATCTTATCGGGAAGTAAACCTGAGTGTCCATATGAGGAAATAAAACTATGAGGAGTGAGTAGTATGGTAGGAAAAGAAGGGAAAGTTGAGATGTTCTTGGAAGTGAGCGAGACTAAGATGGCTAATCTAGTTGATATGGGTATGTATCGCCTGGAGCGGTTCAGTGACTCTAAAAACACATGGGTTTTTATTCGTAGGAAAAACCCTATATCAATTTCACCAGATAAAGATAACTTAGAGAACTTTCTTGAGGTTATTAACCTGGACCTTGCTAATACTGTAGATATGAGTGTGTATAGATTTGAATGTTTTTCTGAAACAAGGTCAGCTTATTTATTTGTTAAAAGAAGAGTTTAAGTATAATAAGGAGTTAAGGTTGATTTATATATGATGTCATATAGTATTATATCAAAAGGTGATTATAGAAGATTAAGTATATTTAATAGATGTAAATCTATTGCTGAGAGTAAAGGTGGTAAATGTTTATCTAATGTATATGTAAACAATAGTACACCAATGGTATGGCAGTGTGAATATGGTCATATATGGTCAATACAATATTCAGTAATACAACAGGGTCATTGGTGTCCATTTTGTGGACATAAGGAAGGAGTTAGAAAGTGTTGGTTAAAACGAAAGAGAATTAATATAAATGAATGTAAAGAGTTTGTAAAAAAGTATGATGGTGAGTGTTTATCTGATAAGTATATAAAACTACTTACAATGATGAAATGGCGATGTAAATGTGGTCATGTATTCGAAAAATCATATAATTCTATTAAACAAGGTCATTGGTGTCCAATATGTAGTAAAACCATTATCAGTGAAAAACTTAGAAAGTTTACAATAGATGATTGTAAAAAATTTGCAAACAGTAAAGATGGTTTTTGTTTGTCTGAAAAATATGAATATTATTATAAAAATTTAAAATGGAAATGTTCTGAGGGTCATGTATTCTTTATATCATGGGGTAGAATTAGAGGTGGTTCATGGTGTCGTATATGTTCTTTTAATAGATTTAGACTTGGTATTGAAAAGTGTAGACAGATTGCAAAGGAAAGAGGTGGAGAGTGTTTGTCTACGGAATATGTAGATTGTAAAACAAAAATGTTGTGGAAATGTAAGTATGGTCATACATGGGAAACAATTTTTGATGTAATAATATGTGGTTGTTGGTGCCCTACTTGTGCATACAAATATCCTATAAATGAACATAGATGTAGAGTTATAATAAGTAGTATATTTAATAAAGTATTTATAAAATGTAAACCATTTAAAAATATTAATAAAAGATATGAATTAGATTGTTATAATGGGGAATTGAAATTAGCATTAGAATATGATGGTTATCAACACATAGAAATGACTTTTTATGATGATTTTAACCCTATATATTTACATAATAGAAAGCAAAGGGATTTGGAAATTAATGAATTGTGTAAGAAGATGGGTATAATATTAATCCGTGTAAATTATATAGAGATTAGATATAAGAGTTTAGTTGATATTATATTATCTAAATTAATAGAAAATAATATTGAGTTTACTAATATTTCAAAGGAATTGTTAGATAGATTACATAATTTAGATGATGTAATATTTAAAAGATAGTAGGTGTGACAATATGGATAAAATACCACTCATTAATAGACTTAAAATATGGAGAAAGAAGTGTCCATCATGTGGTTGGAGGATGTCCGACCTAACATTTCATATGTGTGGGTTATGTTTCTTTTGTTGTAATAAAGAACACTATCCAAATGATTTAAAACACCGGAAATAATGGGGTGAAAGTATGGATATAGAAACATTAAAAATAATGTCGGATTTAGAACTTATAATGTTACAATCTGAATTACGAAAGCATCCAGAAGATAAAAATGACCTACAAGAAGTTTTAATAGAACTCAAAGAGCGCAAAGAGCGAAGTGAGAATCCTAAATAAATATAAATTTCCGCTTTAAGGAGTAATGATAAATGTTAGACTTCGAGAACTTAACAAATTATGCACTAAGGAATAAAAGAGGTTCACTACTCCACGGAATATTACATGGAAGAGTTATACCTGCGTTTGAACAACCTTGCTGGGATTGTGGTAGACTGAGGTACTTCTGGGACGATTATAATTTAGGAGTAGTAGAACAATGTTGTCAGAGTGGGTAAACTTCCGGTTTGAGGAGAAAGTGGAAAACTGATATATATTAAATTTCGTAATTACAAGGAAGGTGGAAAGGATGGTATATAGTTGCGATGAACACCCAGACAGGGAAGTGAAAGCGGCCATCATTCGATTGGCCGATGCGCTATGCACATGGGAACGCAATACGGGCCGAGAAAACATCCTGATAATCAAAGAGGATGGGTTCCGTGCCCGTTTCCTCAACGGAAAGCCGAATGTTCCTGACGACATTCCCGATGAACAGTTGCTAAAGAAGTTCGAGCAGAAGTCTTAAAGAACGGGGTATGAGATATGTCAGATGAAGTATTACAATTAAATGAGGACAAAATAATAGGTCAGTCCTTAACCGTGAACGATACCCAACAAGTGATATTGGAACGGATGCTAAAATTGTCGGGTTGGGTAAATCAAGAAATGATGATTAAAGAAATGGGATTGAAGAACACCCCCGAAGTCGTTGAGGGACTGACTGCTCTTGAATCGGATGGACTTTTATATTCCTGTTCTATAAATGGAAATAAGTGGTATAGGTGCAACGCCGATGGAGAAACGGCCCTGAGAGAACATGGAGATATAAAGTAGATGTCCTAATATTACGGGAAGTGGATACGATGACAGAATGGACAAGGAAGTATAAAGTGACGGTTCAACCAGGCGATGAAATTATTGAAACCATCAGTGCCTATGAAGCCGAAGGATATCTCCGAATGCTGGAACTCCGTCTGGCCGAGAAGGACAAAGAAAGGGCCAAGGTTGAACAACACTGGTCCGATTACGCTCAGATGGAGGTTCGTGGCCTTGTCGAGGAAACTCAGAAAAAGCTGGCCGAGAAGGACAAGGAACTGGAACGCATCAACACCGACAACAAACAACTATATGAGCGGAGCCTGGACAAGGATGTGACGATAGCGAGACAACTGACCGAAAAGACCGAGAAGGACAAGGAGATTGAACGGCTCAAGGGTGAACTGAAACACGCAAATGAGGTTCTATTGAGCCCAGATGAAGTTTCACATGGCTGAATTTACACGGAGATGGAAATCATGAGGATAAAGGAAGTTCACGAACACAATAGACGAATAATAATAGAGCAGAGCAATAAGAAGGAAACCATAGGCGACCTTCTCATTCGGGCCGGACAACTGTTCAATGAGAAATACAAGAAGAACCACCTTGGAATGATTGACCACATAACGGTTGCAATCGGGAATAATGGTCGTTTCTTCTTGGTATTCGAACAGAGCCTTTACAGCATACATCCAGAGGATTGGCCGAAGTAGGGATAATATGAAAATACCAACAATATCTGAAATGTATAATAAGACCGACCCGATATATCTCGATGGAGTTACAGTCGGTATAAAAGTCGGTTTCGTCATTGGAGGAATTGTTGGTTTCCTAATCGGTCTGATAACTATAACAAAGGTCTGAACAACATTGGAGATGGAAATATGAACAAGCAGAATAGGATATGGCTAATCCTGAAAGACGGAAAACCGTATATGACGGGCAAGAGGTATAGTTCTGTAGTGGCGTTTCTTACTGAAAAAAGTGCACACAGTCTCTATGGAACAATAGACGCGAAAGAATCAGGTTACACAATCAAGATGGTCAAATTCTGAAATGGAGGGAGATAAGACATGAGGCTAAGAAACGAGTTGTATATTATTGCCCCAATTATGTCAGTGGTCTTTCTTGTCATTATAGGTAACATCGCATATTCAATTCTTGGGACGGGAACACTCGTTTTCTGGGTCAAGAACTATAATCGACCGTGTACTTCTAACAATACGAGTACGTGTAGGGATTCGAATTTTACGTTCAACGAGATTTCGGTCGATAATAAAAATGTGTCTGGTGGTGGAATCGTTCACGGTGGTCAGATTTGGAGAATGACATTGAAACTCGATACTGGTGTACATTCGATGAGAGTTACAATTTACAAGGTCGTTTATCGGAACGGATTCGTATCCTGGTCGAGTCCGGATGGAAATGTTACTGGAACGGCGACTTGGTCCAAAGAAAATATCCATATAAACGTGGATAAAAAGACCTGTGTTCTATTACCGTTAGGTGGAAATGCGAATATATATGAGAACTTATCTTCATGTCCGAAATGAGGAGTAAGTGGAAATATAATATATATCAAACTTCTTAATTAATGGAGGACCGGAAATGTGGATATGCGATAAATGCGGGGAAGCCCTCGTGGTCATGGCCGGGACCAGCGTAGTATATCATTACCACATACCCTTTTCCGGTCGCCCACGAATACGATACGGGTGCGCCCCAAGGAAGAACTAATGGAGAGATGGACGTATGGGATTGACCAAAGAACAGATGCAACACGAATGGCTCAGGAATTGGAATATGCAATGGAAAGCTGACGCCCGAATGAGGAACGGGGCGAAGCGTATTCCAGAACAATAAATAATGGAGAGATGGACATGGTGACGGTGGATGTTGATAAAAATCTTGTGATGGTCACAGACGAATGGTACTCCATCGCGTTCATAATGTTGAGCGACGACCTCTTGGTATGGGACCATTGGCTACTGCATGGAATATATGGATGGAATCTAATACCATCTCCAGACGGTCGCTATAAGAGGAAGTCCGTTTAACAAGGGAGATAGTAATATGCAACAGCAATCATGGAGCCGTCATTACGCCTTGGGAGACCACGAACTCGTCATCCACAGGTTTGCCAATGGTGGCCTCATGATAGAGATAGACCCGGCCACAGAATACTATCGCATGGTTGAGGCGACGCCGGAACAGGCCCAGAAAATCAGGGCATTCATATCAAGAGTTCCGAAGGGAGCAAAAGACTGAAAGAACGGGAGGTAGGAAAGGATGGTCAAGGAAGTGAAAGTAATATCGGTATGTAAGGGGTGTGGTGCTATCTCTTTGGGCGACCACACAGGACGGGCATCGTGTCGGGTATGTGGGGAAGAAGGAACAGGACCACATTATGCACACGAGGACTGGTGCGAACTGATGGAGATAGATATATCAGAACACAAGGAATGAACGTCTTAAAGAACGGGGAGATGGATATGTCAAAATTAGATTGGAAGAAAATAGACCCGCATCAGATAAATCACTGCTTCATGGATTGGTTTATGGCTCAGGACGGAGCAATATCATGGAGGGGGAAGCAGTCGGGGAAAGAAGATTGGGTGGACTACGATACCTACGCCAAGGTATATTTTCGTCAGTGGGCCATAGAGAATAACCTACCGAGACCCATATGGGATGAAGTGTTTAAGGAGTTCCTCGAAGATTAGATGTCTTAATATTACGGGAAGTGGTGATGATGTCGAAGAAGAACAGGATATGGGTCGTGCTACGTGATGGAAAAATGGACAGATACTATTCCGAACTACCAGGGATAGAAGTATACGAGACAAGGAAAAAGGCTGAGCAGTTTGTAAAGGATACAGGACAAACGGGTGTAACAATCAAGAAGATTGAGTTCTGAATTTACACGACAAAAGAAAGGTGATATAAAATGGATTGCACGAATAATTGTGTTCTGTTCGGTCGAGCGTCCTGTAAATATTACAGGAAAAATTGCCCAGATGGGACATGTCACAATCCCGAGATGGAGCGATTGTTCTTCAAACAGTTGACCGTGTTGAATAAGATGTCTAAATACCATTGGAAAAAGACATGGAGGAATAACTATGATGAAAAAGAATAATAAAAAGCCTATTGTCGTTTTAGTATCGCCAGTAATGTATGAACGGATGATACACTGCCTGACCCGAACGGTGACTGAAAACAAACTTAAAGAGAGAGCCGATGAGATGGATACCACTCAAGAGTTTGTCCCGATGCTGAAAATTAAAATAACTGGGGGGAAGGTCTGCCCAAAGTGCTCTTGTGGAATGATTCCATCCCATACCGTAAATGACAAATTACAAGCTTTCGAGTGCCTAACCTGTGGATTCACCTCATCAAATAAAAAAGGACGGGTAATAAAATGCGCTGGATGCCACCGAACCTTGCGATTGGAAGATGCCACCGAGGGCACGGATGGACGGATGTATTGCGGAACGGGATGCCCCCATTTCTCACCATATGATTAGATGACTATAATTCGACAAATAAAAGACTTGAAGGGAGGGGTTGAAGAAATGTGCTGGATACACAAATGGAAATACATAAATAGGGACCTAAGAACCTGTGCTAGATGTGGCCTTCACCAAGAGCGAGAAAGGGATTGTGATAGCAATTCGACATGGGGCGACTTAACTTGTAAGGAGTTTGCGGATTGCGTCGTTGAACACAAGGAAGAGATAAAGAAATTACGAGAACAAAAAAGACGAGAAATAATAGATAGAACTAACTGTAAATTTCATTAATTCGAATGAATATCCGTAAATTACGGAAGGTGGATACGATGATAGAATGGACAAAAAAGTATAAAGTGATGGTTCAACCAGGCGATGAAATTATTGAAACCGTCAGTGCCTATGAAGCCGAAGGATATCTCCGAATGCTGGAACTCCGTTTGGCCGAGAAGGACAAGGAACTCAAGGATGCTGGGGTGCTCATTAATAACCTGACCACAACGACCGAGCGACAGACCAAGGAGATAGAACGGCTCACGGGGGAGAGTGCGACCCAATCCCACATCATCGAGGACAATTTGGGGCAAATAGAGCGACAGGAACACATGCTACGACACCTCGAAAAATATATAATGGATAAACTCGGGGCTTCTCTGGTCGATATACTGAAAGAGTAAACATCACGATTTACACGGAGGGGGAAATATGCCAGTAAAAGTATCAACACTCAGGGAAGAATTACCTACAAAGGAACAGACACACCGAGTTGTCAAACTCCTGATGGGCAATCCGGGCATGGCCTATACCGGAGATGAGTTGCGATTATTCCTTGAATTGGAGCAATTCTCCGAGATATTGGGGAAGATAATGGCGGAACTGACCACTAAGAAAAACAGTCGGTTCAAAGTGATGTCGAGAACGGAATCGAATTACTACTGGTATGAATGACCAGTAAACAAGGAAAGGGGAAATATATATGACCGACAAGAAGCAAGACAAATGCCCGAGGTGCGACGGGATGGGAGAACTACGAGATTACAGAGATGGGTATGGAAATCCTATAAGCAAATGTCCCAACTGTCAAGGCACAGGAAAGAAGCCCGCCTCCAAAGAGCCTGAATGGGCTACCACCAAGGACATCATAGACGACGCTCTCTCCAAGGAACCGCCATGCACAAAAACGAATTGTGGTGCCCCGTCTCGTGGTGATTGTGGCAAACACTTCTGCAAGGACTACACACCCGCCCCCAAAGAGCCTATGACCGACAAGAAGCAAGACAAGTGCCCGAGGTGCGACGGTGATGGCTGGATAGAACCCGATGAAGCTACGTGTCCCGACTGTCGAGGGAGCGGAAAGAAGCCCGTCCCCAAAGAGCCTATGACCGACAAGAAGCAAGACAAGTGCCAGAGGTGTGATGGGAAAGGGTGGATATATTCTGATGGTGGGAATTTTACATTGCCGTGTTCCGACTGTCAAGGCACAGGAAAGAAACCCGCCCCCAAAGAGCCGGACAAGATGACGGATGAACGGAAGACCAAACCGGAATGTCCACGATGCAAAAAAGAAAGAGCACAAGGAACATTAGGAATAAATTATCTGTGTGAAGCATGTAGGATAGTGTTCTTTCAAAAGAGAAACGATTTACTAAAGGACGAAATCGACGCCCTCACCAACAGGATAAAGGAACTGGAAGACGAAAATGAAAACAATCTCGCCGCGTTACGACGACCATGTGTCCCTGGATGTGCGGTGGTGGCCAATCTTGATGCTGTGCATAAGAACGACCTAATGAACATCGACGCCCTCACCCAGAAGGTCGCAGAACTTGAAGGTTGTCTATCCGGCAACCCGCACCTCACAGCCACGAAGGAAGAAAGAGAACATTGGAGGCATTGTGCTATATTATATTCTAACAAGCTTGAGCAGAAGGTCAAAGACCTCGAAGCCGAGATAAAAAAGAAAGATGAGGAACTTATGGTGCGAGATAAGGCTCTTGAACTAATGGCTGGTCACACTATAAAGGTGGATTGGTATCTAAAACAGGCCAAGAAATTATTAATTAAGAAGGATGCCTCTAAGAAGCCCGATGACAAGTGTTCGAAGTGTGCAAATAACGGTATCGAGTGTTTGACATGCTGGGCTATTATTGGTGAAGATGCCGATGACAATTTCAAACCTAAACGCAAAGGCATTGGAAAGAAGTAATCCATTTTATAAATAACTCTAACACTGCAATATGCAGAGGTATAATACTATGGAGAAAAAAGAAGAAAAAATTGAGTCAACACTGAAACAACTGGTTTGTTTAGTTTGTGGGCATAAGTGGTGGCCAAGAAAAGAAAATTCACCAAACCGATGTCCCAACCCTGAATGTAATAGTCAGCGTTGGAACATTGGACCATACACAAAAGAGGAAAGGTCAAAGAATGCCAAGAAGATATGGGAATCAAAACCTAAAGTGGAAGAGGAAGTTCAATTGCTAAGTGAGGATAAAGAAACATAAGGGGGTAAGGTAAATGATAGTAGAGTATATAGTTAAGAAGGAAATTAAGGATATCCCAAAATCTGCCGTTTTTAAGGGACATACAGCAATCGAAGTTCCGTGTGTAACCACTGAACTAGATGCTGATACTCAGGTTATAAAACCTTATGAATGGATTAAACCTGAGGGCGAAGGATATTTCCGAATGTCCACATGGGAGTTTGGTGGTGCAGATAAAGTTTCTGGTGTTGCAGAAATAGTTTGTGGGCCTGCCGGTGAAAAACTGAAACCGGTTAGGATTAATCGTCGAGCATCAGAAACTAATAAACAACATGCACTGTTTGTTGGTAAATGGCTTGTGATTATTAAGGTTCAACAGCAAAGAGATATGTTCGAACTTAATATAACTGAATATACAATGAACCCATCAGATGGTATAACTACAGTGAAATCATTATTTAATGAGAAGTTAGGTCAGATTGATAATGTAGATATTTATTTAGATGAAACTCTTGGTGAGAGTCTTTTAATATTTAAAAATGCTATGAAGGCTGCTATGCATAAAGCAAAACTTTATAATTGCAAAGAACCGATATTCTTTACTGATGAATCTAAAGCCTGAGGTGATTAAATTGAATAACGAAGCAGTTAAAGTACTTGATGAAGCCATACAGAAAAAGATAGAGGAAATTAATCATAAGAAGGAACTCATGGAAACTATCGAGGAGGAAATAAAAGAGTTGTCAGAATCTGTATCAGAGTTGAAATGTTCGAAACTATTAATATTAACACAACCAGAAAAGACATCAACAATATCTATAAGTCCCACAAAACTAGAACGATTAAAAGTTATGAAAAGAACTGGTGATGTACTTGCACATATTGATGTTAGTGGAATAAAAGTTCCAATACTGAAGGAAATGTGTGTTGAGGTATTCAGTATAATAGTTAATGAGACTGATTGGTTTCCAGCATCAAGACTTATCAATAAGATAATAACTAAAGGGTATTCGCAAGGTCGTGCAAGAACACTTGCTGTAGCATATTGTAAACATTTTGTCATTAAAGGAATACTCGAACATAATGATAAGAAAAAGAGGGGCTCGAAATACCGGAAAACTAAGAAAGTTGCAGATATGCCTAAAGATAGACTTCAACAGAAAATTGAGGAAGAGCGAAGACTTACTAAAGTAGAAGAAGAACGTAAGTTAATGTTACAGAGGTGAATGTATGAAAGAAAAAATAATTCCATATAGTAAGGTTCCCGAACAATATAAGGACCACTTACTACTATCTCGACATCCAATTATAAGGGATGAAGAAGGTATATATAGATATAAAAAATCATCTATGATGAGATGGTTGTGTGACCATATTAATTTGAATATTATGTGGAAAGAATATGAATATGGTGTATTCACTAGAGAAGAGTTTATGCAATTCTATCGTGACATTGGTTATTCTTTATGTTGTTTCGAGGAGGTCTGGGGTAATGAAATGGATAAGATATTAGGAATAAAACGAGACCCCGAAACTGGTGAAGAAATATCAAGAAAAAAATATAGAGTTTATCCGATTTCTATACGAGACAAACGGAGGTTAGGTTATGTCAAATGATAAAAAACCAGAATTAATAAGAAAGAAGCAAAGAGATGGTTCAGTGAAGTTGATTATAAAGAATGCTGGAGTTGCTGGTAAAATCTTCCAACATAAGATTGTGGAAGAGAAAAATGGTGATTATATATATGAGTTCCAACGAGTAGTTCCAGCAGGTGGGTTCATTGGAACATACAATGACCCACACATATCGAAGAGTTTCTTCGATGCTCTACGAGAAAAGAATGATACATATCTGGATAATTCCGTAATAGTTGATACTGATAAAGAGGCAGATAGTATAATAGCAGAAATCAAAAAACATTTCAAGCCCATACTGGAAATGGTTGAACGAAAGAAACACAAATTTGTTCATAAGTAATTAGTCCAGTTCTATGGGGAGTGATGAACTTGGACAAGTACGAAATTCAACCAGAGACTCATTATACTGCGGAGGAAAAAGAATTCCTCAAGTTCCTGACTCAAGTTACTGGGGTTCCGATATTTTTGGGTTTTGGACCAGAGTCATGGACCGATGGTAAAAGTATAGTGTTAGACCGTGGGGAACATGGCCGGGCTCTTAGTGTAGCATGTGGTGGAGATAGATTTGACTCTGCACTAAATATTCTTGCTCCAACACTATCTCACCTCATGGCTCACATAAGACGGGCTAACAAAGAAGAGCACGATTTATCCTTTTTTAAGGAACAGATTTTATGTATGCAGACTATCCTTGAGAATATGATTAAGTTAAGTAGGTCTACAAATAAGACCTCTCTATCACCAGTATTTGCACGAAAGAAGGCAGTAAAGGATATTCAGAATTTCGAGAAAATACTTCAGATAAAAGGAGATAAACTGATAGAACGAGTTTTAGAGTCCATAGTATCTATTCCAGTAATACCAACACGAAAAATAGATATAGTAACACTAAGAGCAGAGAAATTAACTTGGACAGATTATCTGAAATTGATGAAAATTATTAAAATTTGGAGTGACAGTTATCCTATTATTAAGACAATTCGTCGACCAAAAAATAAAAAATAATAATTATGATAATTTATGATAATTTATGATAATTTATGATAAAATAGATATATATCCTCGGTCCTCCTTTAGGATTTAAGGGGAGAATATTCTTATGGATATTTCTTGGTCCAAAAATTTTAGAATAAGTTTACGGACCAAAAACTTTCATCCCAAGTACCCTGTACTAATAGGTGAAGTTGTTGGTAGGGTTTGGGACCGTGATAAGAAAGTATGGACCATACCTATATCATCGGTTGAGTTACTGGCACGTAAATTATTACGTGAAGGTATTTGGTCAGAGAGAGATGTTGAAACTGTAAGAAATGCTATAAGTAAAATACTAGATTTTCACAATACTGATATATCATTAGTTGAGAAAAATATAAATCTTCCATTAAGACCTTACCAAAGGGAATCTTTAATGTTTTTCAAGAATAGAGGCTCTGCATTGGGTGCATTAGATATGGCTCTTGGGAAGTCGTTTCTAGCTCTTGCATATCTGTTCGATTTAAGACAATCAGGTAAAGTTGACAAGGCATTGATATTAGTACCTGTATCAGCTACATGGCATTGGTATCGTGAGGCTAAAAAATTCTTCAGTGATAAACTTAAATTATGTGTAATTGGTTATAGTGTAGATGAAAAAGGAAAAATAAAGAAACTGTCGAAAGAAGATAGGATAAAACAATTAAAGTCAAAAGAGTATGATGGCTATCTTCTTAATTATGAGAAACTTAAAGACATAGTTGATATGGTTCCTGAGGTAGTTAATGACAAACCAACTAATAGAACAAAGAGTATTATACAATTAAAAGAGTGGGACAAACCTAATAAGTTTTTAGTCATCGGAGATGAAATAACTCGTATAAAGTCATGGAGTGCAAAGCGAACAAAGTTGATGAAAGCACTTCCAGCAACATATAGAATAGGGTTATCTGGAAGACCTATCGAAAATAATATAACTGAACTATATACTATACTTGATTGGATTTGGCCAGGTTGTTTGGGTTCCTGGGGTAAGTTTCAAGAACGATTTGGAACCACAAACAAATTTGGTAAGATAACTTCGGTCAAAGACCAGAATACATTGAAAGAGATAGTGGATTATATAGCAATCAAATTTTCAAGATATGAAGTGCTTAAAGACCTTCCACCCATCATTCGTAATCAGTATGATATTGAATTTACTGACCAGGAAGAACGTGATTATGCTTTAATATCAAATAAGATTGAAGATGCCATAACATTATTAGGTCAAGCAGATTCGAGAACAGGTATGATTAATGTATTAGCATTGTTACAATTCTCCCGTATGTATTGTGACCATCCTATTCTATTGCGATTATCCGAATCAAAAACTGCAAAATCATTAAATATTACATCAGGTCATTCATCCAAATTTGAAGAGTTTAAAATAATACTTGATGAGATATTAAATCTACGAGAAAAGGTTGTAGTATTTTCTCAGTTTAGAAGAATGATAGAGTTAATTGAAGCAGACATTATCAAGAAATATCATTTTATCAAAGTATATAAAATGGTTGGTGGGTTGAGTTCATTGAAGAAACAGCAATTGATTGATGACTTTACTAAGGACCCAAACCCTGCTGTGTTCTTAGCCACCGATACAGGTGCGTATGCAATAGAATTACAATGCGCGTCTTATATAATTAATTATGACATACATTGGAACCCAGCAGTATTAGAACAAAGAATATCCAGATTACATCGACCAGGACAACAAAAACCAGTTAATGTAATTAATCTAGTAGTTAGTGGTCCTGATATGGTCGAACAACATGTTCTTGATGTAGTTAAAAAGAAAAACCAATTATACAAGGATATTATGGGAGATGAAACAGGTGAGCAACCTAATAACATGGCTACGAATGAAGCTGGCGAACTACCGTAATAAAAAAGTAATTGCAGTAAAACATGAGGAAGGGTATGCTATTGTAATTAAAATACATGTTCTTGATAATGGTGAAGCAAGAGTTGTTTATACAGGTGATTTAACATTGGCTCCAATGGTATTGAAAAAAGTCAAGAGTATGTTAGAAGAAGAACTCGAAAATAAACGAGATATTATAATTGCAGATTCAAAAAAGTTCACAGTAACTGGTGAAAAAGATAACGGGGTCTTAAATAAAACTACGATAATGAAGGAGGACTAAACTATGAACAAGGATGAGTTAAGCGTATGGGCGCAACGGACGGGAAAGACTGAGGCGGAAATAGAGCAAGAGTTTGAGAATTTAAAAGTATCTGAAATCATATCAGGAATAAGTGACCCTAACCTTAGAGAACTAGAAGCATTGCGTGTTCTCAAGGCTCGTTACGCAAGGGTATTACTTGCGACTGGTCAGGAAAAGGATTTTGTGATAATGGTTTTGAGGAAGGCCCCAGCAAGAAAAGTTCCAGTAACAAAAGATGGGGTCAAGGAAGATAAGTCCGTTCTGAATGTATATGGTTTTGGTCGTAAAGCAGAAGGTGGAGAGTTCCAATATATGAGATTGGCCGCATGGGGTGATGCTGATATTAATCCCATAGGTATTCTAATACCTTATACAGTTTATAAGGTAAATATTAGGGATAAGGGAAAGGGACAAGGAACAATAACTGAGAACACTAAATGGACAAAGGACAAAGAAATGAAAAAAGAGGTTGCACTCTCAACACTCAGGAAGTTGTTAGGAACCATTCCATTCACGGATTACGAGTCCATAATGGAAGATGGTAAAACCTATTATGTTGAGGGTAGTGTAGTCAGACATCACATATCAGAAAAGGATGGTAGGAAGTTCGCATCATATACTATCATCCCGAGTGATATGACCAGTATCGAGGACCAGATACAGACACAAGGTTTGACTGTTTGGGTTGACCCAGACATGGTCAAGCATGGGGACGATTCCCTACTGTTGTTTGTAGGTAAGTTCGTAAAGAGCAAGACTGGGTCTCCTGTTCTGTCAGGAGAGGTTGTGGTTCCGATAATAGATTATCCACTTCAGTCTGAAGAAAAGAAATCTGAAGTGACTGAAGACCCCTTTGCTACACCAACTGCACCCGCTAAACTTGGTGTAAAACTGGTTGCAAAACCACAGCCGGCAGAGAAGCCAGTTGCAAAACCTTCATCACCACCACCACAAAAGAAAGTGGATAAGAAGGAAAACTATTTTGATAATGTAAAAATACTTGATGGTGATGAAGACCCGTTCAGTTAATCAAGAATCGAGGGGAGTGATTTAAATGTCGGGAAATATTCAACCAGTGAAACCTTTTGAATTCGATTTGAGTGAGGAAGAGGGGGATTCGAAGATTACCATCACCATTGCTGGAGACAAAGGTGAGGGAAAAACTATGGGATTTGCTAATTTCCCTGGCTCGAAAGGTGCAATATCTCTCGACCATAAAACAAAGGTAATTGATGATATCCTCAAAGGTATTGTCAAGAGAGATGTTAATATGAAAGTATTTGATGGATTGAGGTATTACACAGAAGATGCTGGAAAAGTTGGTAATATTGTTGCAGCCGGTCATAAAACTTATATGTATATTCATGCACTTCTGGATAGTATGAAAGGAAAGTATGATTGGATTGTCTTTGATGGTATGGAAAAGTTGCATGAAATATGTGAAATGGAAATGAGGAATATCCATAAGATAGGTGCAACAGAAGGATTTGCTAATTTTAATTGGTGGAAGGACCGACGAATGTCTATAAGGTCACTACATAATAAGGCAATGACAGCAGCAAATATAGGAGTTATATATACAACCTATCTCGAGTTTGTCACTGAGATTGTCGAGAATGAAAAGACTATTCAGGGTAAGAGACATCCGAAATGGGTAGATGTAGTTATGACAGAAACTGATGTTGTCATGCATGCTTATGCAACTGAAGATAGTTCTGGAAAGAGAAGGTATTATGTTAAGGTAAAATCTAGCAAGAGACCTACTTTCATAAGAGATGGTTGCACTGTTGAAGTCAGTGGGTATAATTATACTAAACTCTTTGAGGGTGGTAAGTTACCAGTTCCCAAACCTAATAAGGCAAAGAAGGAACCAGTAATAGTATATGATGGTACTGGTCTTGCTGCAATAGCAGTTCAAGAAGTGGAAGAACCTAAACAAGAAGAAACTATAGAATTAACATCACCAGTTGAACCGACAAATGATGATGGCACTGGCAATCCATTTTAAGTAGTAAGGAGTGATAAGTATGGGAGAAACAAAAATAGGTGCACCAAAAGAAGACTGGCTCTCGTTCATCGACCTTCTGGAATGTGGAAAAGAAATGATAAAGAATGTCGATATGAATGTGACCAAGGACATGATAAAAGTGAGTGAATGGGCAAAGGACAATACCGCCAAGATTGATATAGAATGGAAACCAAAGAATATCACTATTGGTGATTTTGTCAAGATAACCATAGACCCTAATAAGATACTTAGGGCTTTGGGTACACTCGCCGATGTCGGGATGATAACGGGTAAGTTTGATGATAAGATAGCCGAGTTTGATGATAGTAGAAGGTATATAAAGTTCCAACTACCAGAGGCATCAAGTCAAAAAGAAGCTAAGACAATGAAGTTTGAGAAGTTCCTTCTAACCTTCGACATAGATGCAGATGTAGTCAGTCAGATTATGTCTAAAGCCATTCAAGCAATGGAACTAACTGAAGCAGTTTTCACTATAACCTACAAGGATGGTATAGTGGATATGAAAGTTGGGGACTTCACTAGAGAAGGTCAAGAAATGGTCTTCCCACTGACTTCGAGTTTGGCTGGAGCAACAACTGATGAAAGTGAGTTCACATCATCATTTAATATAATGCTCCAGAATATTATGAAAGTTGGTGGAAAACTGACCGCTTCAATCGGAAAAAACTACCCTATAAGGTTGGGTGTAGAGAAAAAGGGGATTAAGGCAATGTATATCATCGCGCCGGCGATGGTAAAGAAATAAAGAACATCTGAGGGGAGAATACCGGTGGAGAAACAAGAGTACTTGAAACTACTCCATGAACTAAAGATGGATGGTCTTCAACGTATTCTTGCTTCTCCTTTACAATTCAAAGTTACTTCATACAATTCACTATTGATAAATATCGCAATGTTAAATAACAAAGAAAACCCAGTTTGGATGTCTCAAAATCGGTATCAAGGACCTCATATGATTGCAGAAAAAGTATTTAATGAGTTTGAAGGAAAAGGTAAATCTTTAACGGAACAAAAACAATCACATTCCGATATGTTAAAATTATTAGAATGTGTAGAAAAGAATAAATGGAGGATGGTGGTTTTACATTCCGGTAGTAAGTCGTTCCATAGTTACATTCATGTTCGTGATATTGCAGACAAACCTGAAAACTTTTCACGAACTTATGATGCCGTTGGAAAGTGGGTGAAGAATGTGTTAGGATGTAAGTCCATAGATTTGAAATGTGCAGAACCTAAACGACTGCACAGAGTTCCATTAACTTCACCACATGGTAAAGGTATGTGTATTCCTATCCCAATTGATATGCTTACGGACTTAAAATCAATAATAGAACTCACTCAACATCCAATAATAAAATTCGGGAAATATCAAACAAAAGGAGAGGAAGTTTCATTGAAAGAAATAATGAAGATAACTGGGGCTGGACATGTTACTAGTCCTAATTCCCTCCCCACAAATGGTTCAGGTCTTACGACTATTGTCCAGCCCCAATTTTTATATACTCAAGATAAGTTTCTTCAATATCTAGATTCAATACTAACACAAAAATGTGTATTGAATGATTTATTAACGGTTCACCCAGAACATGAAACTAGAGTCGCATTTGTAGCATGGTTAGTTTTCTTACATTTTAATGAACATGATGCTATTAGTATTTGCGATAAGTTAGCAGATGTGGCACAGTGGGACGACAAAAGTAATGTTGAAAAGCGGCGTTACTACGTGAGCCATGCTATACACAGAAAATATCTAACTTACTCATGCAGGAAACTGCGAGATAAAGGACTTAAATGTGTTGGAACAACATGTCCTATGTATGGTAGTAGGTGATTTAAATTACAAGAAAACAACTTGAACCAGCAGAAATTATTAATTTACTAACAGGTGAAATTACAAAATACACACAATCTATCAAACAAATAAACCAACTGAGAAGATTACATGAAAGTAGAAAAGGTCATACTACATCCGAAGAAATTAGAAGGAAAATAAGTATAGCACATATTGGAATGAAAAGTAAGCCGCACTCCAAAGAAACTAAAAGAAAAATGAGTGATGCTCATAAAGGATTTAAACATACAAAAGAATCAATAAGAAAAATGAGTATAGTACAAAATGGAAAAGTTAGAACTAAAGAAACTAAATTAAAATTAAAGAGAATACATAACACAGATGAAGTTAGACAAAAACATCGTGAAGCAGTGGCAAAACGAAAGTACTCAAATGATGAGTCGGAAGGAGAACTTGATATTCAAGACCAACTACTTCGACAGAATATTTCTTTTGAAACACAAAAGTATATTCCGGGTCTACTACCTGAACAATACAAATATCATAAGTGGGATGATGTATTAGAAGACCTTAAAGTGTTGATAGAAGTTCAAGGTTGTTACTGGCATTGGTGCTCTATATGTCATCCAAATGGTCCACCAGAGCCAACATCTCCACAATTAAAAAGTATATTGGAAAATATAAAAAAAGATAAAATAATAAAAGAATCTGCGGAAAAAGGTGGTTGGAAAGTTATATATATTTGGGAACATACAACTAAACATTGTAATTTACAATTTACATTATGAGGTATTGATATGGTTCTGATTACTGATGATATTAAAGTGTGTAAACATACTAATTCAATTACTGTAGATAAAATAATATTTAAGGATAATAATATTATATTATATTTTTGCACTTCATGTAAGAAAATTCTCAAAATATATATTAATAATAAAGAATTGGTAGACCGTGAAGAGTTTATGAAAATTGCAGAGAAAGTTATCATAGATATTATGAAAATTACAGATGAAATTGCTGCAGGTACTATAGAAGCAGTAGTTAAGTTAACAAAGAGGTGATATATATGGTCCATGAAATAGTTAAGAAAGATGATAAATGGGATATAATGGATGGACAGATTATTTGTTCCACACAT
>Ga0315284_10002144_pt1 | contig 28305 bp, 21 predicted proteins | sample YL17G09_16_MG_FD_203696 | JGI IMG/M metagenome (GOLD analysis project Ga0315284, IMG submission 203696) | Sediment microbial communities from Yellowstone Lake, YNP, Wyoming, USA - YL17G09_16 | ecosystem: Environmental > Aquatic > Freshwater > Lake > Sediment | place: USA: Wyoming | collected...
GAAACCTGCCGTCCATTTAAGCTGTGCATTCAACTCAACAAATTCGGCACCGTCGGCCGGAATGGGGAAATACGAGGTTTTGGGTGGAATCGAGAAGCTCCAGACGTTACCTTTCCAGGGGCTGTTGGAGTCGGCTTCGTTGACCTCGTCAATCCGCCAGTAATATGTTGTACCTGGGACAAGGCCGTCCGGATAGGCAAATCCTGGGAAGCCGGCAACATAATACGTTGTAGCTTGGTTGCCCCGGAAAGTATCGCCAATGCCATCGTTCACATCGTTAAAATTCTCGCCGAGGCACACATCGTGTGATACTGCAAAATCTCCAGCTCGCCAGGAAAGGCTCACCCACGTATCAGCATGGAGGGCACCATCCTTGGGAGTGGGCCCGAACGCCAGAGGGAATCCTCCGCTCGATGCCGCAATCCTGCCGACCTCCTCGGCCGTCAAGATACTGTCGTAGATCTGAACGTCGTCAACGACTCCCTGGAACCACCCCATGCCGTGTCCTGAGTTAGAACCCACGTAGTAACGATCTCCAGCGCCCCACAGCGTACCAGCGACGTTGATCGATGTGGCGTCCTCTTCACCATTAACATATAGATGCATGAGACCATTGTTGGCAGCAGCGATAGCCACGTGATACCACTCGTCCGCTTCCACCAGCGTCGTTCCCGCCACATTGCGCTCGGAACCGACCCACAGGTAGTGATGAAACGCACCCTGAGGATTAATGCGCAGCTGGTGTGACCACTCGGAGGTCGGACCTGAACCGCTCGTGCGTACAATGACACTGGCGGCATCCGTACGCGATGGCCTGACCCATAAGGTAATTGTGTAGGCCGAGGGATTCGCCGAAGGCAGATGGACGAAATGGCTCACGCCATCGAACTCAATCCCTTGCCCTATTCTGCCCGTCACGTATGCGGGAGATCCTCCGTTGAATGTCCCGTGTGCCTCTCCGACAGAGTCATCTATATTCCCGTCGAACCTCCAATGCCCAACCAGTTCAGCGGAAGAGCTATCCACCATGGTCAGGACCGAGACAAAAGAGATTAGAAAGATTAGTTTTTTACACATGATAGTCCTCCTTATAAAAACTCTGGATAATTATGCTTTGACCAACCACCAAAGCGACCACTAATGTTTTTACCTGCGTCATGCTCGATCCGTATCCATCCGCCGACGAGAACTATATCCGGTTTGAGATTATCAGCCTCCTCCATGAATCCCAATATGAACAATCAATTGAAAGGTGAAAGCCGTAACTGTAAATGATACAACTCCGGCAATATCATTGCTTTTTCCTTGTTCTGTACCTTTTGAAAAATCCTTGGAAAACTATAGAAATCTCAAACCGGAAAACTAAAAACAGCAGATGCCCGTCTATAAGTATCAAAACCTCACTTACTATATTTATAACAAATTAACTGCCCTTCTATCAAGGGAAAAATGTATTATTTTTGGCGTTATATCTTCAGCGGGAAAATCTCGCGAAGGTACTTGAGGTTATATAGAAATCCTCCCTCGATCTCTGGCGCGAGCGTCGCTTTAGGCTCCCAGAGACTTGACTCAAAAATGATCCACCCTCGGTACCCAATATCGTCGATAGCCAGGCGAACCTCCTTGAAATCGATCGAGCCTCTTCCAAAAGGGCCGTCATAGTCCTTTGCGTGAAACTCGCATATATGCCTGCCAAGAAGACGTATCTCCTCATAAATGTCGTGCCCGGCTTTGTGAGAATTCGCCACATCGTAATAAACTTTCACGGCAGGCGAGCCAACTCGCTCGATGATCTCCATATCTTCGGCCGCGCTGAGCCACGACTCTATTGCGAAAACAATACCTGTTTCTTCCGCCTTCGGCGTGATTTGCCTGAGTCGTTCTGCTACCGCATTCCTACCTACTTTGTCATTCGCAAGGTCACCCCTACCGAAAAATGGTATAAGTACAGTCTTGACATCCATTGCCTTGCATACACCTATACACTCCAGTAACCATGTTACTCCGCGTGGATTGTTCTTCAGAGGCACTGAACTCAACGCTCCCATGGCGAATGATTGAACTTGTATGTTGTGTTTCTGCGAGAGTTCCTGATATTCTTTCTGAAGCTCCGGCTTATGCAGAACCGGCAAGTTATCTTCTACCATGCCGAAGTCCGCTTGTACACCATCAAAGCCCAGACGCCTTGCCGCTTCAAGGGCTGCAGGCTCGGCCATCTTACCGAGTGTCCAATCGCAGATTCCTATCTTGAACCTTTGCTGTTCTATCTCGCTCACTGTGGTTTTTGCCACCGGCACAGAGCAGCAACCGAGCACCACACCGGCAATAGTTCCTGCGCCGTTAAATAATACCTGCCGACGACTTTTGTTGAAGTCTCTCATTCTATCACCTCCATTACAACTCGAATGCCCGTATGTGTGTATTGATATGAAGCAGGCGCACTGCCCCGCGCCGCACATCGACATGCCGGTTCGAAACTATTCCATCCTCCTCCACGGATCACATGTGCTGTGCCCTCGTTCGGACCGCATGGATCAACTACACCAGTGTCCGAATAGTCCGGTGCGTAGTAGTCACTGCACCATTCCGCCACGTTGCCGTGCATATCGTAGAGTCCCCAACTGTTCGGCGTTTTTGTGCCAACCGCATGTGTCCTGCCTTCGCTATTGCCGTCATACCAGCCCATATCATCCAGCCTGCCCGTGCCGGAAATGTCGCTCCACCTGTCATCGGCACGGCATGCGTATTCCCATTCCGCTTCCGTGGGCAGGCTGTATGTCTTTTTCTCCTTGTCGGATAATCGCCGGCAGAACTCCATGGCATCGTTCCATGATACCTTCTCTACCGGCAGATCGTCGCCTTTATGGGCACTGGGATTATTGCCCATCACAGCCACCCACTGTTTCTGAGTAACCTCTGTCACTCCAATGAAGAACGGTTTACTAAGCCGTACTGCATGTTGATGCTCGTCGTGCTGATGCATTTGGTCGTAGGATGCACTTCCCATGATAAACTGTCCCGCGGGAACATACGCTAATTTCATGCCGATGGAATTCGTGATGATTTCTCCCGGCTCGCGCAGCTTCTGAACATTAAGGACCCATGTTGGCGAGGCTGGATCGCCTGTCTCGCCGACGCCCCAGAATCCCCCGCTGAGAATTATGTAATTGCCCACAACACCACCGGCCACACCACCCCCACCGCAGCATCTCGGTCTGGGCAAATCCGGAAGCCCGAAGAACCTCTCTCTTTTCATATCAAAATAGCTCGCTACCATGGTTCTCTCATAATGAGACTGCCCTCCACAGACAAACAACTTCTCTCCATGCACCGCGCTGCTGGTACACTGCGTAAGAAAAAACACCGTGGTTTGAATCCGTGGAATATCGATCTTTCTCCAATTATCTTCCTCAATGTTATAGCAAAGCACACCATCGGTCCAGCCGTAATCGTTCATATCATGGAATCCAGTCTCATACGAAGCCCCGTGCACAACGTAGATATTACCTTCAAAGGCCCCCGGTGCGGCGTAGCACGCACCCTCCGGCGCATCGGCCAGCCGCTTGTAGCTCTCGTTTCCGGGATCGTACCGATAGAAATTCCTGAAATTCTCCACAACTCCCTTCGGAGTCTTGTCCAATCGCTGATAACCAAGACCGACGTAAATATGTTCTCCCACTGTCAAAGCAATCCCGTTCATCGCCTTGACCGGCAGATCTGTTATGTACGTCCATGCCTTACTTGCAGGATTATATCTCCATGCCTTGTCCGTCGAGACTGCACCGCTCCGCATGCCCCCGAATACATATACGTTGTCGTTATGTACTGCGACCATAGGCCAGCCGAGATCGATTGGCATATCCGCCGCCTTCGACCACGTATCTGTCTTGTAGTCGTACACCTGCATCTTGGTGGATGTTACCGTCCAGTCGGCAGTTTCACAGCCTCCTATGGAGTAGAGCTTCCCGTTCACAACCGCACCCCCATGGCCGTACACATGCTGGGGAATATCCGCCCTGATCTCCCAATCAACCGCCAAAACGCTCTGTACAGAGCCACCCAACACAATGATGGCACATACAGTGAACGCTGCTTTCATCATTTCCTATTTCCTTTGTTGTTCCCTTACACTTATGACAAATCTTCTCGTGCTTGGCTAACAATCCCATCAATCTCCCGGCTCAAATCCTCTCATATTAAATCCTGGTTGTGACCAACCAGGGTCTCTTGAATCCTTATCTGCCATATCGGCTCTGCTTCCTTTCCATTATACAATGCAACTTACATGATTTCTTTATTGACCCGCGCATGCATCTCTGGATTTCTATCTACTAAACGAAAGATCAGAAAGAACAGAATGTACGTTTCTTACTGCCGTTCTTCCCTAACCAGACTTGTACCGACCCGGCATCGCCACCGGCGGCGTCGGCATGGGACCCAGTTCGAGCTTGGTCGGTGACAGATCCTGTTTCGAGTTGAGAGCGTCATCCCATTCGAGCATTTTACCGCTATAAGCAGTTTCTCGGCCCATGATGGCAGTGAGTGTGGATTCGGCAACTTGCCGGGCTTCGTTGATCGCGCGGCCTTCACGGATGCTGGCGATGAATTCGGCGTGTTCCTGGTGGTAGGGATTGTTGTTGGATTCGCGATAACGCCACTGCCGACCGCCTTTGGGCCGGATCGACCAGGGACCAAACAGACCGATTCTCGCCATACCTTTGGCACCCAGGAACACTTCCTCGACTCGGCTATCGGCGCCATTGGTGTGGCGATCCAGAGCAAAACAGCGGACGCCATTGGCATATTGAAATTCAACGCCGAAGTGGTCGTAAATGTTCCCAAACTTGGGATCGGTACGCACCTGGCGTCCGCCCAAACCAAACGCACGTATCGGATGCTCGCCCACTCCCCAGTTGATCACGTCGAGGTTATGGACGAACTGCTCTACGATGAAATCACCGGAGAGCCAGGTGTAATATAACCAGTTGCGTAATTGGTATTCCATGTCGGTCCAGTCAGGCTGGCGGTCCACCGACCACAGCTCGCCGCCACTCCAGATGGCCTCGCATGCGATCAACTCCCCGATAGCACCGTCGTGAATGCGCTTGATGGTCTCACGCGAACCGTTCTCGCGGCGACGCATCGTGCCAGCCCCGATGGTCAGCCCTTTCTGCTTGGCGATCTCGCCGGAGTCGATAACAGAGCGCACTCCCGTCGCATCAACAGCAACCGGTTTCTCCAGGAAGGCATGCTTGCCCGCCTCGACTGCGGCGAGCAGATGGGCGGGACGGAAGAACGGTGGTGTGGCCAGAAGCACATAATTGACTTCCGGCAAACGCATCACTTCCTCATAGGCGTTGAAGCCGATAAAGCACCGATCCTCGGAAACGACCATCCCGACCTTCTGCAGTTGCCGGCGACAATGTTCAAGGCGATCCTGAAAAACGTCTGCCAGGGCGACGATTTTTACACCTTGAGCGGTCGCATGAGCGCCTTCGACAGCATCTTCTGTATGGTAATTATCCGTCGGATAGATCACCTCTGTAGCCGCCTGTAGGGCATCGAGCGCCGCTCCGGTGCCACGACCGCCGCAGCCAATGACGCCAATACGGATCGGAACGTCTGAGGCCGCATGGCTGGAGGCAATATAGGGAATGCTCGCGGCGACCGTCGCAGCGACAGTAATACCAGAGCAGGAATCCTTAAGGAATTGTCGCCTTGATGATATCTTCTGAGATAAATCAGTATGAACGTTTGAATCCGCAGTCTTTTTCATGGCTGATGCTCCTTAAAATGAAATTCATAGAACAATAGACCTGTTTAATATATCAGCCTATAAGCCATTTCACAACTTAAAATCTTATCTATTTTAAACTTGCGCCCTGTAAGAGCTTATGTAAACTTGGTCATTGAAAGGAGTTTTTTCTATGACCAAGAAACGATGGAAATTAACAGAGGCACAATGGGAAAAAATCGAACCACTGCTGCCAAAACCCAAAAAATCAAAACGAGGAGGAAGACCCTGGGCAGACAATCGAAAAGTATTCGAAGGAATCCTCTGGATACTCCGTACAGGCGCACCATGGGCCGATTTGCCAAAGCAATACCCAAGTCCATCAACATGCTGGCGGAGGCTAAGAGACTGGGAACAACAAGATGTGTGGCTCAACGCATGGCGAGCTTTTCTTTCCGAACTCGACCAGCGGGGACAATTGGACTGGAGCGAGGCATTCGCGGACGGCAGTTTCGCCCCTGCAAAAAAAGGGGCCAATGCGTCGGAAAGACCAAACGCGGCAAGGGAACGAAGTGGATGGTGGTGGTCGACGACCAAGGTATTCCTCTGGGAAACCACCTGGACTCGGCGTCCCCGAGCGAAGTTACGCTGCTCGAAAAAACGCTGAACAATATTGCCGTGCCTCGCGAAGGCAGGGGCCGACCTCGTAAAAATCCCAAACGTTTGATTACCGATAAAGGCTACGATAGTGACCCGCTTCGTGAGCGTCTGGCTGGCAAGGGGATCGAACTGATTTGCCCGTATAGGAGCAATAACAAGGGTCAGAAATATCACGATGGTCGTAAGATGCGTCGATATAAACGAAGGTATAAGGTTGAGCGAACGTTTTCGTGGCTTGGAAATTTCCGCCGTCTTGTTGTCCGCTGGGATCATGATATTGCTATTTATAATGCGTTCTTCCATATTGCTTGCCTTATTATAACGCTCAGGAGGTTATGAAATGGCTTCTAAGCATGTCAAGTGATAACGAATCCTGCCTCTACCAAAATGTGCCTATCATCGTCTCTATCTCACCAATAACAACTAAGACTCGGTTTCCTGAACATTTTCATCGCCCCTCAATGACTATGATATGAAGAGGCAGAAAATATCTCGAAGTCGTCAAACGCCACCGCTTCAAAATTAGGAGATAAGCATCCACACACAAAAGAATCATTGAAGAACCTGATCGCCCTTTACAAAGCCTGGAACCAGCCAGAAAAAGCCGAAGAGTGGCGAGCAAGACCGCCACAAACAGAGAATGTAAGGAAGTGACATAGCTCTTAAGACAACCTTAATTTTTTGACTTATAAAACGTCATAATTCCTTGACAAGATCTGGTCGAGTAGACGAAAAGCTCTTTCATTTAGGCATGGTTTGCGTTCCCTATTTTTCCTCTCTTTCGATAGAGGAGTGTCATATTATTCCACCTGTGAAAGAACGTTGACCTTGTATCATAACACAACCTAATCTCCCTCTACGAAGCCTGGAACAAGCCAGAAAAAGCCAAACAGTGGCGGGCAAAACTGCCGAAAACAGAGGCTGTGAAAAAATAACAGGGCACAACTGTTATGCTACCTTACCAATCCTCAACATTATCGTAGATCTAATTCACCTGCCAAAATGTTATAATACTTTTCAATTTCTAACAGTATGTCTCTCGCAATATAATGAATAATGATGAAATACGTTATGGGAAATTCCAGTTTGGTGTTAACAAACACGTATGAAGATAAATGTACTCAAACCGAAATGCTGATAGGATATTCTGATGACAAAACTGCAGCAGTCTGAAATTCACATGCTTGTCGCGATGATCTGTTTCCTCACGGCAACAACGTTCGCTGATGGACTTCCTGTACGACTGGTGACCGTCGACAAGCAACCACCTGAAATGCCCTATACAAAAATCGCGGCCGATTTCAACGGCGATGGATTGCCGGATATAGCGATCGGTGGCGCGAAAGGGCCGCTTGTCTGGTACGCGTATCCGACTTGGACAAAGAGTCTAATTGCAGAAGGCGGTTACGAGACTGTTGAAGGGGAATCCGCTGACATCGACGGCGATGGCGACCAGGACATAATTATGGGTGGAATCGTTTGGTATGAGAATCCGGGGACGATGAATCAATCCACTGCCCGGCCGTGGATTGCCCATCGAGTGGCACAGTTGCGCACCCACGACGTGGAGGTTGGCGACCTTGACAGGGACGGTAAGCTCGACATTGTTACCCGCGATCAATCCTCATTTGGCAATCCATCCGGGAATCGGTTCTACGTGTGGAAACAGCAGACTCCGGACAATTGGTCTGGCCTTGAGGTAGAATGCCCTCACGGCGAAGGAATCAAAATTAATGACCTCGATCACGATGGTGACTTGGACGTTGTTATTGGCGCGCGTTGGTATGAGAACACGGATAATATCCTCAAGGGGCCATGGACCGAGCATGTCTATTCGACGTTGTGGAGGCACGCGGACGTGGAGGTTCAATGCTACGATCTGAACAGTGACGGGCGATCGGATATCGTACTTACGCCAGCGGAACTGATGGGGGGTATTTACCATATTTCGTGGTTCGAGGCGCCAGAGGATGCCAAGACGACGGACTGGCGAGAGCATGTAATTGAAGAAGTTCAAGAGACGGTCGTCCATTCGCTTGGCGTGGCTGACATGAACAACGACGGCAAGCCCGATGTGGTGATAGCCGAGATGCATCAAGGAGCTGATCCCGATGAAGTCCTGGTTTATTTGAACCAAGGTGGTGGACTGACATGGATGAGAGATGTTCTCTCGACTATGGGTTCGCACGACATAGTGCTTGCTGACATTGGCGCTGACGGTGATGTCGATATCGTAGGCGCGAACCACGCCAGCTCATTTCAAGCGGTTCAACTGTGGGAGAACTTGATCAGTATAACCAAAAACGGCAACCGTTGAAAACTCCGGTGAAATACGTAATCGTCCAAATTGCAAGAATTTACGGCTGACGATACAATGCTTTGCAATAAGCATCGATCTACCACTGTGTGTTCGGGGAAGCGATATTCCTGGTCGACGTCCGGTTCAGACCCCATTGTGAACAGTAAGAGAGCTATGTAATGACTGAAAGAAGATTGCTGGCAATTGTGGCAAGAGTTGTTCTGTCTGTCCTTCTTGCTGGAGTCTTCTACACAGGATGGATGGCTGTTGCGATACCGACAACCAAATCGGAATTTGGTGGTCTGGCTGTTAAGGCCATACTCTGGATTTTGGCACCGATCGTGACAGGATTCGGTTTTGCACTGGGTCCAAAAACATTTGATTTATTATCGCCGGCAGTCGGTAACAACTCTTTTTGGAAGGTATACAAATGGTCTCTGATTAGCTGTGCGATAGGAGGGGGAGTTGTCTGTATATTTGGACCGATGCTGATCGTTTTTGGAATGTTTGTGGCCGGAACGCTAAGTGTTGTAGCGCATGAGGTGATCACCAAAGGAAAGGGAGGTAGCTTAACAAAATAAGCCGGTTAACCGCTTGTCCTTCTTGATATTATCGTATCAGTAGGGTGTAATGTGTTTCAGATTAGACAGGCCGACAAATCCGATATTCCTTATTTGGTGGAACTGGACGATAAGTGCTTCGATACCTACTATTACAGGAAAATCAAGTTCAGCAAGTCAGACTTTCACGCTTATTTTCGGATCAAGAAACCCATTTTGCTCGTAGCCACTCGTGATTCCTGTCTTGTAGGCTATGTTGCTGGAGCAGTACGTTCTTCAGAAGGGCTATCGATAACCCACCTTGATAGCCTTGCTGTGTCCTCGACAGAGCGAAGGCAAGGACTTGGAGGCAACCTTCTACAGCTTTTCATTGAAGAAGCAAAGCGACAGGCTTGTATGATGGTTGTGCTGGAGGTGGCGAAAGCCAACGAAGATGGACTTGATTTCTTTTCGAAGAGGGGTTTTCGAAACGTTGCCGATCTTTCAGAATACTATGGGCGAGATCTCGACGGTGTCCTTATGGAACGAAGTGTTTGACTGGACAAAGAGCCAAACCTCCCTTACTGGCCTCGGATCGTGTGAGTGATTAATCTCACAGACCATCCTTCGGATAGCATTTTGATCATCTTGTCTACATCAGCAGCGGACTCAAGTAGATATACGAAGGATGATTTTTGGCAAGCAAAACTACCGCAAACAGATAATATGAGGAAGTGACATGGCTTCCCAAACGGCCCCAATTTTTTGACCTTCAAAACACCAGATTTCCTTGAGACGGTATGTCTCCGGAATGTCTCCACTGATACTGATTTTTTCCAAATCGAACGAGGGTGGACATCCATTTTTTGCCAAAAAACAAAATTTTTATAGGAATTTTATATCGGAAACGGATTCAATGGACGGTGAGACCTCTTGAACGATATATCATAGACTTAACTGTGGACTCCAAATACGGCAAGGCTTGTCTTAATTGCAGGAATTTCTATCTGACGTTATAATCCTGATAAGAAACTTCGGCCTTACAACTGTTTTGTAGAAGAAAGATCTTAAGAAAAACAAATGAGAGAAGATGTTCAGATAGAATCAGTGTAGACTCGAACGATAAAACACATTAACTTCTTATGCGGAGAGAGTACGTTTGTGTTTTATAATTTCTACAGACTGTATGAAATTTTTGCTGTATAGGAGAAGCAACAGAATGCAACGTATGCTAGCAATTGCATCAATCCTTGTGCTTTTTCTAAACGTCTCTGAAGGAAGCGATGTTCTTAGTGCGATTACGCAAACAATACCACCATTTGATATCGAAACAGGTTGGGAGATTCCCTCAGAAGGCTACTGCGATCAGCCATACGTTGTGAAGTTGAAGGATGGGACGTGGCTCTGTGTGATGACTACTGGTAAAGGGCATGAAGGGACTCGGTATCAGCATATCGTCGCAACGTACAGTAACAACAAAGGGAAAACTTGGAGTCCCTTGGTTGATATTGAACCGGCCGATGGACCCGAAGCCTCGTGGGCAATGCCATTCCTCACTCCTGGCGGGCGGATCTACGTATTCTACACTTACAACGCGAAAAACATGCTTGAGGTTGAAGCGGACACTGCTTATGCACGTCGACGGGTTGACACACTGGGTGAATATGCTTTCAAATACTCCGACGATGGCGGAAGAACCTGGTCTAAGAATCGATGGTACATCCCGGTACGCGAAACCGCTATTGATAGGAGTAATCCCTACCAAGGCAAAGTCCGCTTCTTTTGGGGTGTGGGCAAGCCGATAACTCACGATGGAGCGATGTACCTTGGATTTGCTAAGGTTGGTAGATTCGGTGAAGGATTTATTGCTGAATCAGAGTCGTGGTTTTTGAAAAGCGATAACATTCTTACAGAAACAAATCCCAAGAAGCTTCGCTGGGAAACTCTGCCTAAGGGTGATCATGGTCTGCGTTCGCCCGAAGGGCCCATTGCGGAAGAAGTAAATCTTATTTCCCTGTCGGATGGAAGCCTTTTCTGCACATACCGGACTATTGCCGGACATCCATGCCACGCCTATTCCAGAGATGCAGGCAAATCGTGGACTGCACCTGCGTTTATGACCTATCGACCCGGTGGACCCAAGGTAAACAATCCTCGGGCTGCTAATTTCGTACGTAAGCTTACTGAGGGACCTTACGCAGGTCGATATATCTTTTGGTTCCACAATCACAATGGCCGTGGCTACGAGGGACGAAATCCAGCATATCTTCTCGGGGGCGTTGAGCGAGACTCCCCTCAGGGCAAAGTGATTTATTGGGGAGAACCTATAGCTGTTCTATATGCCAAGGATCCCACGGTTCGCATTAGCTACCCGGATTTCATATGGGATGATGGGCTATATATCGCGGAGACGCAGAAGACAACTGCTCGAGTTCACGCAGTACCAGATGAATTGTTGCGCGACCTCTGGAAGAAAGGTAATGCGCCAGTAACACCGAGTATAAGCATGGACAGTGACATTAAGTAGTGCGATGGGTATGTTATACGGGCAGGAAACCAAAACTCCGTATGTCAGAATATGTTAAAGAAGCTAGTAAATTATGGAAATCAAAAAGCATAAAGAGGCATTTATGGAAAACGCATGGTTCATAACAAATGAAGATGGAGATGATCGTTTGCCATACCTATTGATGAATCTGAGAATGTTAAGAGTCTAACTCTCCTTCGTACACCGAAATATGAGTTTGCTTTGGATGAATCTGAGCGAGGTGTCAAGGTTTCTTTTGAAGACCTACCTGATGACAGAAATGAACTCTTAAAGAAGCTGACGATTGAAGGCAATATTGTGACTATCACCACCAACTATGAAAACTACATGGTCAATATAGGAAAGGTGGAGCAAAAGGAAATTAATGAGTCCAAGAAGATTTTGAAAAAAATGAATTTTGACGGACAGTTTGAACTCAAGATCGTTTAATTTGTAGTGAATTGGGCTTAATCTGGCAATTTGCAAACACTGGCTGAAATGTTGTAACATGGATGCCTCAAAGAAATTTTTTTTGAGCAATAGGGATTTTTACTATTTTCCGGCAATCCCGAATCCGTAACCAGTAATTGCCGGCGCACAGAGTATTTCCGGGCGAACTCTGCCAGCACCGAACGCGCTCCAGCACCGAATCGAATGTCGGTCGGGAACCTAAATTGCGATATCCCAGCCATAAAAATTCTCCAAAATTAGTTCGAATAATCGAAAAATGCCGGTCTCAGTTTTATCCGGTAAAAATTATTTTCGATAGCTTATCGTCCGTGATGTTAATGTCAACTGTAAATCGTAAGTAAAAAAAGATACAAGTTTGCTTTATATAAGAGGACAATATCAACTCTGAAGATTATTTATCTTCGTGATATGACTAACTGAAGTACCTATAAACAAATTTGACAGTCTGCTGGAGCTATCAGTTCATGCAGTATCTATCTGCCACCGTCCTAAAGCAAAGGGCCTATACCGAGTTGATCGGTATAGGCCCTGAATTGATACAAATTCTAATTTCATCTCCGTATAAACGGAAATCACGGACCTTGCATAATCCCCAGGATCTCATCCTGCGAAAGCGCCCGCGTGTACATACGGAACTCATCCATAAGGCCCGTGTAATGCCTGGCGTCGTCAATATTGTATCCCACGCGAGCACCAAGACCCCAATCTCCGGCCATATCTGCGTCCTCAGTAATAGCTGCTTCTGCCACCACTTCCCCGTTTACGTACAGAATTACCTGTGCATCCACTCTGCTGAAAGTCATCGCAACGTGGATCCATTCATTTGGCACCGGAGTTCCTTCCGGTTTCTTATATCCCGGCGTATCACCATTTATGTTGCCGATGGTGACGCCACCATATTTCCTTACAGTGAACCTGTAGTCTCCGTTTCCGGGGCGAATCTCGGGATGGATGAGCCAAGTCGAGTCGGATGCTCTGGCATTGAATATCGCGTTCTGATTGCTCGTACCATCAATATTCGTCCATGCAGCCAGTGTAAAGCCTGATGTCGGAATATCTTCGGCGGGGAAATTTGCGCCATCCAGATCGAGATACCCCGTATTGGCGAGATTGGCCGCCCCTCCGTACATGCCGTTGGCCTCTGCTGTAACATCGCCGACTACAACACCGTCATGGCCTTTACCAGACTGGTCAGCGACAATATCACCGACTTCATCGAAGGAATAGTATATAACCAGAGACGGATCCGTTGCCCGTTCACCTGCAAGGTAAAGAATCTCAGCTTCAGATAAAGCCCGGTCGTAGATACACACATCACTCATCAATCCGTTCCAATTCTCTCCCTCGGCACCCTCGTTGTCACCGCCAAAGAAAAGTGGTTGAGGAACATCCAGGGCTTGTGTGATTGTTCCTGAGCCGGCTTCAATGCCGTTACGGTAATAAGTCAACTGATCTCCAGTCTTCACTACCGCATGATGGAGCCAGACGTCGGCAGGAATGTCGTCATATTCCATGTTGTCGTTGCCGTTGCCGTTCATGTGCCATTCGAATTTAGTCGGTGTGAACTTAATAAACTGACGCGGCACAAAATCGACTGCATTCTCGTCCTTCCGGTTGCCGAGAATAATATCATTAGTAGTCGTATTTTCAGCTTTTTGTTTCGCCCAGAAGGACCATGTAAAGTCGTTGGTCAGCGTCATTTGGGGAATTTCTCCGGCGCGAACATAAGCACCACTGGCCGTGCCGTTAAAACTAATGACGGTGCCGCGTTCCGGGTCGTCCACCCAAACCGAGCCACCTTCACCTAAGCCACCGGTGTCAGCGTTGAAGATAGTTCCATTAATACCATTGCCGGAGATGTCATTAGCATCGCCATCCAGTGGATAGTATGCTAATAGACTATTGGTGCCGGGATTAACCGGAACGACGGAGGGAACAACACCACGGACTTCAACATTGTCAATCGCCCACCACCAGTCATTGCCGGCGTCGTACAAACCAAACGTTAAAACAACTTTCTTGGCTCCTTCCGGATTGCCCAGTTTAACAACGACAGTTTCATTTGTGGCATAAGGATGGTAGTTCAGACTTGCCTCATCCGATTCCCATAGCAATACCACAACAGGTTCCGCACCATCATAGGAGGCGGTTATACTCGCCGTTTGATGATAATCGTCATCGAACTCAGGACGCCAGCTCGAATCGAACTTGAGCTCGAGCGTACCTGCCTCGGCACTGGAAATCTTGATCTCAGGTGTAATCAACCATGTATCGTAGGGGTCTGCTTCAATAGGTATCGGCAAACGTTCAGCGTCATCCCACTCATCAGGATCTGCAACAGCTACGATGCCTGTTCCAAGCTCGAAAAGCGAGCGGTCCTGGTCCTCAGCAGCTTCTACCCACCACGCCTTATCGGCAAAGGCCCATCCTGCCCATTCAGTCACACCATCAGTTGCATCCATACCAATACCTGGAATACCACTTTCGTCAACAGTCCATCCTTCCGGAGGTGTGTCCGTCCAAACAGCATCGCCGGCAAGTGCCTCATCAACGTTCGGACCCAAGGGAAGACCTTCGAAATCCTCTGCAAACAACACTGTTTTTTCAACTTCTTCCAGCGCGGGTACAGAGTCGGCCGAGAGAAGCATATGCCCATATCCCATGCTCTGATCATGAGCTGCAAGGCCTGTCCAGGTCATCTGAAGTTCTGCATCACTATTGTCGGTGTCGTCTAATACAGCATGGAATCCAATGGTGTTGCCTACTGAAAAGTCCAATGACAGCATCTGTCCGTATTCGATAGAGGCTTCGCAGATGTATCCATCAGCAGTTACGGAGGAGGCTATCTGTAGGTAATCAGGCTCGCTCTGACCAGGACCATCCATGTTGCACCAGTTCCATTTCTGATTATTGGCGTTAAAGCCGTACTGGTAGTGTATAGTAGGATTTGACCAACTATGATCGGCCCTTGCGTCTGTCGTAGCGAACAATATTTCTACAGCGTCCGCATTCCAGATATCGCCACCAGTTTTATTCATGGATAACTTTTCGTCTTTCACCACCACCGCCATGTAGATGTTCACGTCATCCCATAGCAGATAGAACTTTCCGCTACAATCCTCCGGGCCGGTCCAGGTTTCCTGTCCAAAATACAATTGCTCTACTGCATCAAGAACGGCCGGGGTCATGGCTTCGAGATTCCAGTCGCTCAGATCTCCGTCAATTGCATCAGGAGTACCCCTGAGACAGTCTATCACCAGCGGTTCTCCAGTCGTTGGGTGTACGGGTTGGGCCGAAATAGCCAAACTAATACTGAGCAAAGTGAAAATTCCTAATAAAAAACATTTCTTAGCTAACATTTTGTTCCTCCTAATTTTAATAGAAAACTGATATAAAATTTTGCTCCATATACACACAGAAGTATTAACGAAATAAATCAAACCATTACAATAATGTCCTCCTCAAAAACCAATTCGACTTTGCTTTAGTCACACACCAAAGCGCTCACAATTAGCCTTCGACAAACTGAATACTTTCTATCCGCATTTGACGAAGATATTTTCTCGACTTGACACCACCTCCTTTCTTCAATAAACCGAATTTGAACTACTAATCGAAAAAAACAAAACCTTAAATAGACATTAGAATTTCGACCTGTTGTGAGGTCGGAAATCCAATAATGCCTACAGCTTTATTTATACAAGATTAGCCATCCTAATGTCAAGAACAAAGTCCGTACGCGATGACCCGTTTTGAATAAGGGTAGGCAAACCGACCTTTTCTGCTTGAAAACGTACTTCCTTGCTCCAGCTTTCACCTGCTCTTACAAGATTCAGAATTTAATAATAAGATTTGAATACACACGCCATTTTCCGTGTCCAGGCAAAAAACTGAAGTTCCATGTCGTTATCGGCGACATATACATATTTACAGTCTGAAATTAACTCAAACAGTCTTACACTATTCATCGAAAAACGGGTAATCGATTCCACAATCCGAGTAGCCACGTCTAAGACATATGTAAATAAAAAAACCTGTGTTTTAGCCTTAAATTCACTTTTAGAGCATATTTTATACTTGGAAGCTCGGAGCTAATGGATAATGAAAAGTCGCCTTTATTATGCGCTAATCAGCTCCGTTTGTAAAGTGTTGTAACTATGTATTTTTGAGAAAGCTTCTAATGGCCAAAAAGTAGCGAGCAAAATTGCTACAAACAGAGAATATGAGTAAGTGACATAGCACACTGAAAACCGCCCCATTTCCTTGACTCCACAATTACAACCTCACTACAACCCGAAAGGCCAATATCTGCCAATTCTCAAAAAATCTCAAATTTATAAGCTCTTATTTATAAAGGAGTTAAGCTATAGCCCCAAAATTGTCAACGTTTTCAATGGACGGCGCGACTCTTCGTTAATATTTGAGCACTCTTCATCAAGTCTAACGAACGTCACTCGTTATAAAAGTGGTGGAGTTTTATATACAGTCTTGAAGCAGGAACTTTTTAACTAAAGAGCGTTGCAAAACTATGTCCCCTTTTGAATTCACCTTTTGAGGTGACCATTATGGTTATAGACTTCCCAGCCGAGATACCTGCCGAATGCCTCTTCCACGGCGTCGGCGTAGCTGCCTCTATTCATGGCTACATGGTGCTCGAAACCGTTCCGGCATAAATAATCCAAAAGCTCTTGAAGCTGCGGCACCTCGCATACTCCGACACCACCGTCACATTCCAGCGGATCATCAGTGAATTTGCCCTGACCGACATAGGCTTTGATTGTGCCGAGCGTATCGTCCGTGCTTATTCGAGCGAATGTCATATCGCCGGGGGCGATTCTGCCCTTGATGCCGGCAAAGCAATTGTCCCTGCCGAGCGACTCGCCCAGGACATCCAGCTCCGATATCTCGATATCATCGCCTACGAAGCTTTTCGGATAATTGCTGCAATGGGTCACAACGCATTTGTCCCGCTGGCCGCCGTAGTCGTTGTTCCAGTCCACGAAGCCGGAGGGCTTGCCGCCCGAAGCCAGATTTAGGGCGTACATAGAGACCGTCCCCGCAACGTCCATCTCGCAGGCGCTTGGTTTTCCCTGCTCTCCCATCATGCTCATCGACAGGCATGCGGCACATCCGAAATGCTGCTGTACGGCCGTCCAGCACTGGATGGCACTGGCAACACATTCGTTTTCCATCATCCAGTTATCAATAGCAACCGACAGTTTCGCCTGTTTGAGGATTTTGTCCTCGGATACGGACGACGGAATTTTTCCATAGTCCTTAATGGCCTTCACCTTGTCGCAGACTTCAGCCGCATCGTCCCCGAGTGCATCCGCAGCGGAAAATATCTCCGACAAATCAACAGTCACGACCTTTATGCCTGATGCCTGCAGCAACTTTTCGCTGAAGCGGACAGTATGGAAGGCCTCCGGCCGGGCACCGATTGCCCCGATCCGGGCGCCGTGCAGGCCGTTGACTATCCGGCACACGGCGGCGAATCGTGCGAGATCTTCCGTAAAGACATCATCCGTGATGTGGCACGTATGATAAGTCGTATTTGTAAAAGGTATGCCGTACTGGTACAGGTTGTTGCATAAAGAAAGCTTGCCGCAGAAGGAATCACGCCGTTTGCCTAAAGCAAGCTTAGTCGGATCCGATTCGCCGCATGCCTGAACCAGCACTGGAACATTCAATCCCGACATATCAATCGCCTGAGTAACGGTCTGTTCATCACCGAAGTTGGGCAGAACCACGATCACGCCGTCAATTTCATCGCTTTTTGCCTTAAAGAAAGCAGCACACTTCTTGGCGTCGCTATACGTCTCCACAGCACCGTTCGGAACCTCATCTTCTCCCAAGATAACACAGTCGAAGCCCATCTTATCCAGCTTGGCTTTTATGTTCCGGCGTTCAGCAATCGCCAGTTTGGCCGGGAATATATTGCGAGATGTTACAATCACTGCGAATGTTTGTTTCTTTTCCATTTCATATTCCAATTGACAAATTCACGCCCTTCTAATAATGTTGATATTTTCAATACCGAACGAATAATTATAAGGCTTCCACATATAAAAAGAAGGATAAAAAATGGGGAATATAAAAAGGATTGCCCTGGTTTTATTGCTGATATTTGTTGTGCTAACGAATGGTAGTTGTTCACGCAAGGACAATGAATCCGGCCAGGTCACAATCTGTTTTGCTTTCCAGGACCTTGAAACCGAATACTGGGTAGCTGCTCACAAGGCGATAACTGAAACACTGAAAGCCAGGAACATAAAAGTTCTACAGCGCAATGCACATCAGGATGCCAACCGGCAGCTCGAACAGATCCGTGATGCCATCGCTCAGGATGTGGACGGCATAATTATGATTCCACAGGATGGAGAAAGTGCCGTCACAATCATCGGTGAGGCGAACAAGGCGTCAATTCCCATCGGCGTTTTCAATCGTCCACCTGCTGATAAAAGCAATCCCGCCATTGTGGTTGTAGCAGACAACGCAAGAATAGCCGAGGAAGCAGTTGCATACATGGCCAAGGCTGCCAGAAAGCTCAACCGCCAGATGACACCTTTGATCCTGGTCGGCGACCTCGGTGACCAGAATTCCATCGAACGAAAAAATGGTTTTTACAATGCAGTAAATGCAAATCCGGATTTATTCAAAAAGCCGATTGAGGTCCCGACGAAATGGGATGCAGCCACGACACTGGCCAACCTGGAAGCTGCTCTTCAGGTAGAGCCCGCTGTGGACTTCATCTTTACATCGTCGGATTTTTTGTATCCGCAGATAAAGGCCGTCCTCGAACCACTGGGGAAGTGGAAGCCCATCGGTGATACCGATCACGTGATACTCGGCGGGGTCGACGGCGACTCCACAGCCTACAGATTGATGCAGGAAGGTTACGTCGATGCCACCGGTGTGCAGGATTTGTTCTTCGAAGCCGATGCGATTATGGATGCTCTGCTCGAAGCGATTCAGAAAGGCCAAACCAAGCCGGATAAATGGATACAGGACCCCGGCTTTGCCCTGACACAGGAAAACATGGCTGAGCGAGAAATGGATATGTGGGGCTGCAGAATTCTTAAGCAAAAAGAGGCCGGCACAGCACAATGAGAACTCGAAGGACATTACTTCGACTGCCGGGGGAGATTATCTTGTCGGACCACTTTGTGCTGGTGATAACAATTCTTTACTTTTTGCTGATCTGGGCTATCTACCCGCACATGGCAGGCCGTCGCAACATAGCAAATCTCTTCAGCAATGTCTGGCCTCTGCTGGCATTGGTAATCGGTCAGATGTTTGTGCTGATTGTCGGCGGCATCGATTTGTCTCAAACATCAATTATGGCGGTGACGAGCGTTCTCGGTGCAATGATAATGGCCGGGCAATTCGATCCGGCAAAGTTCGAGCACAATCCGTTATGGGGCACAATCTTCTCTGAGCAAGGGGGATTGCTGGCCGGGAGCGGATGGGCTGTGCCGGCAGCGATCTTGATTATGCTTATTGCTGGTATCGGCATCGGACTGCTAAATGGGATTGCTGTCGCAAGACTGAAAATGCCGCCCTTCATGGTGACTCTCGTGGCGATGTCCTTCTATAGCGGACTGGCGATTTACCTGACCAGATCCGAGAACATTATGCACCTGCCCGATAGCTTCATCGCGGTCGGCAAAGGCAGCATCGGCCCGGTTCCTTCGGCAATGCTGATAGTGGTGAGTCTGGCGGCAATTGCGTTTGTAATTCTTAACCTGAGCATTCTCGGCCGTTGGTTTTATGCGGTCGGCCAGAATATCCGGACGGCAAGGGTCTCCGGCGTTCCGACTGCGCGTATTGTGATTCTGGCTTATGTCTTCAGTGGCTTCTGTGCCGGCTTAGGATCAATTCTGTACTCGGCCAGGCTGGAAGCTGGACGGCCAACTCTCGGCAGAAATCTCCTGCTCGACGTAATCGGAGCCGCCGTAATCGGAGGTATCAGCCTGTACGGCGGAAAAGGTAGAGTACTTTCAGCGGTGTACGGCGTGCTGTTTTTTGTCGTGCTCGACAATTCCCTAAACAAAATGCCGCTGGAATTTTACTCTATAGACATCATAAAGGGCGGCGTAATTCTTCTGGCCGCACTGCTGGATTCTTTACGCACACGCATAGCTTCGAGACAAACAATCCCGGAGGAAATATCCTGATATGATCGAACGAGAAGTAGAATTTGACCACGTCAGCAAGAGCTTTTTCGGCGCTCAAGCTCTGAGTGAGGTGACCTTCTCTGTCGAAAAGGGACATACGCTGGGACTGATCGGCGAAAACGGCGCCGGTAAAAGTACGCTGATGAATATTCTTGGCGGTGTTTTTCCCCAGGACCAAGGGACAATCAGGCTATACGGTAAACAGTACAACCCTTCATGTCCTGCCGATGCAACGCGTGCCGGCATAGCATTCATTCACCAGGAATTGAATCTTTTTACCAATCTGAGCATCGCGGACAATCTCTATATCGATGGCTTCCCACGGCTCGGTAAATCCCCATTCATAGACAAACGCAGACTTTACAAACGGGCGACGGAACTATTGTCTTCCGTGGACTTGCATGTTTCTGCCGCCACACAGGTTGAAATGCTCACTCCCGGTGAGCGCCAGCTTGTCGAAATAGCCAGGGCCCTGGGCAGGGATGCACGCGTTATAATCTTTGACGAGCCAACAACGTCACTAACCACCGTCGAGACCAAACGTCTCTTCGATATCATAAAAAGACTGCAAGATCAGAAAAGGACAATCATCTACATCTCCCATACTCTCGAAGACGTTTTGCAGGTATCCGATTCCATTGCCGTATTGAGGGATGGAAGTCTCGTCAGCACAGGATCTGTCAGTAAATACTCCGTAGACAGGATGATTTCCGACATGGTCGGACGCCGGATAGAACAAATTTTTCCTGCTCGAAGCACAACTCCCGGAAGCGTTGCCGTAATGGAAGTTAATGGTGTTACTCAGCCCGGTATAGTCAGCGACATTTCATTCAAACTGCACGAGAAAGAAGTGCTTGGCATATTCGGTCTTATGGGCTCCGGCCGTAGTGAATTGGCAAGAATTATTTTCGGGCTTGATTCATACAAAACCGGACAAATCAGCATAAGATCAAACGATGCGGCAAGCTCTTCACCCGCGGCGAGCATCCGCAACGGACTGGCCTTCGTAACCGAAAATCGGCACCAGGAGGGGCTTTTAATGGAAGCAGCCGTCTCTGACAACCTCGATCTGCCCTCACTGCAGAAATTCACCATGTTTGGTCCCGCACGAATCATTAACCGATCCCAGAGTCTAAAATTCGCAAATCGTATTGCCAAGACGCTAAGAATCAAGAGCGGCCCGATTCACACACAGAAGGTCAAGAACCTCAGCGGCGGCAATCAACAGAAGGTAGTCATCGGCAAGTGGCTGCTGGCTGAGCCGTCAGTGCTGATTCTCGACGAACCAACACGCGGCATCGACGTCGGCGCCAAGTATGAAGTCTACGGCACAATCAACAAACTCGCCAAAGAAGGCGTCGGAATCCTGTATATTTCCTCAGAGCTTGAGGAATTGACAGGTATGTGCGACCGGATATTGGTAATGAGCAACGGCGAGATCCGTGCCGAATTCGCTCGGCCTGATTTTGACCAGGAGAAAATACTCCAGGCAGCGTTTAGCAGTCGTACCGGCTATGTTGCAACATGTGATAACGGCGGAAATTCATTTTAGAATATGAGCTTAGAACCAAACAAACTGACACACGCGGTACTCAACAACATACCATTGCTGCTGTTTGCCTTGATATTCATTGTCTTCGGACTGATTGCGCCGCAGTCGCTTCGCTATCAGAGCCTTGAAAACGCCATCAAACAGGCCTCCTATGTTGGTATTATTGCGGTCGGAATGACTTTTGTTTTGCTAACCGGAGGAATCGATCTTTCGGTAGGCTCGAATATGTATGTCTCGGCGGCGATTGCGGGTCTGGCAATCCAGCATTATTCAATCGGTCCGTGGCTTGCTCTGATTCTGTGTCTGTGTGTCGGTGCGTCGTTTGGGGCGGTAAATGCATTTGCCGTAGCAAAGTTGAAAATCATGCCCTTTGTCGTGACCCTGGCCATGATGGTAGCGGGAAGAGGTATAGGGCTGATGTTCACCAAATCCCGCGCCGTTAATTTTCCCGACTCGGTGACGGGGCTTGGCTCGGCTGAACTGTTCGGCCTGGTTCCGTATCCTATCGTGGTTTTTGCCGCCGTTGTATTCTGCGCATGGTTGCTGCTGGAGCGCACGGCACTGGGCCGACAGATATATGCGGTGGGTTTCAGCAAAGAGAATGCCCACAAAGCCGGAGTAAACACCGACAGAGCGATCGTCACAGCATACGTTCTCTGCGGAGTATTTGCTTCGCTTGGAGGTTACATCTCCGTCGCTCAGCTCGGTAATGTTAACGCCGGCTTCGGCAAAGGCGATGAGTTCGACGCCATCGCGGCAGCGGTCCTTGGAGGAGTGAGTCTTTTCGGAGGGGCCGGTAGGGTATTTCCCGGGGTCGTGCTGGGAGCAGTCTTCATTCAGGCGGTATCCATCGGCCTGGTTTCAGCGCGTGTGGATTTGTATCTTCACCCGCTTATCGCGGCAGCCTTTATCTTTTTCGCGGTTCTGATAGACAGCCTGCGTAACGCATACATAGCAAAGCTGGGCCGCCGTAATATAAGGGTGGAAGAATGAGCATTAAGTAATCGTATATATTTGAGGTGGCAAAGTTATGGCAGAAATGTCCGGAATACAAATGCTTAAAAGAGCCCGAGAAGTAATCGAATCAGAGGCCAGGGCTGTGGACACACTAAAGGAACAATTAACCGAAGAGATAACAGGAATTGTCGATATGATATTCAATTGTAAAGGCCATGTGCTGACGGCCGGGGCAGGGACGAGTTGGACGATTGCCGAACGCTTTGCCCATCTGCTGGCCTGCTGTGGAACTCCGGCTCTGTTTATCAACGCCGCCAATGCAATCCACGGCGGCTCAGGTTCGATTACCGAAAAAGACATTGTCTATGTAATATCGAAAGGCGGCCAGAGCGCCGAATTAAATAACTTCGTTCGTATCGCCAGGGATCGTGGAGCCAAAATCATTGCTCATACGGAAAAGCCCGATTCGGAACTCGGCCGGCTCAGTGATACTGTCTACCACGTTGTTGCCCCCGAAGATGTCGATCCGTACGGCATGATTGCAACGGGCAGCTCGCTCGTCAACGCGGCGGCATGTGACGCATTGTGTATATTGTTATTGGAGTTGCGAGGCTATACTAAAGAACTATTCGGCCGAACTCATCCGGGAGGCGCTGTCGGTGAAAAACTCAGAAAGAAACAGTAGTCCTCGCAAAGATTATGCTATAGCTGCATTTGTAGATGTATTGATAACGAAAAGGAGATTTGGATGAAAGCAGTGTTTCTCACATCACCGAGAACTCTTGAGCTGCGGGATGTGCCCGTGCCGAACGTACCGGACGACGGCATCGTTATAGAAGTCAAAGCATGTGGTATCTGCGGCTCGGATTTAAGAAGATGGACAGAAGGGCCTCCGCCCAGTAGCAAAGAAGTAACACCGGGCCATGAAGCAGCAGGTATTGTCATCGAAGCGGGGCCTCACTGTTCTGACTTTAAGGTTGGCGATTTCGTGGCGATCGGCCCTGATATCCACTGTGGAGATTGCTATTACTGCCGGAAGGAGTTATATAATCTTTGTGACAATATAAAATTTCTGGGAGTCACACCCGGTTTTCCCGGAGGCTTTGCCGAGCAAATGGCGTTGACGGGAGAGATTATCACAAACGGAATAGTCAACAAAATGCCGGAAGGCCTTTCTTTCGAACATGCAGCAGTTTCAGAATTGTGTAATTCGATACTCGCCACTCACGAAAAAGCCCGAACAAGTGACAACGACACAGTAGTAGTCATCGGGGCCGGGCCCGCCGGTTGCCTCCATGTTTCTGTGGCAAGGCAGCGAGGCGCCCGTGTATGCGTTTTGGAAGTCAGCGAAGTAAGGCGTCGGATGGTTGAAAGGTTCAGCCCTGATTTGGTGCTCGATGCATCATCCGGGGACATTGTCAGCAAGATAAAACAATGTACCGGCGGCGTCGGAGCAGACATCGTCATATGTGCAAATCCGGTGGCACAAACTCAAAAACTCGCTGTGGAGATTGTTCGCAAAGGCGGTAAGGTAATCCTTTTCGGAGGCTTACCCAAGGCGAATCCAATGACTACTCTCGACAGCAATTTGATTCATTACGGCGAGATTCAGGTGGTCGGAGCATTCTCTTATCATCCATGGTTTCACAAGTTAGCGTTAAAATTACTGGCGGAGGGAAAGCTGCAGGCTGATTTGTTGATAACACATACATTTGAGCTTGAGAGAATAAACGAAGCATACGAAACGGCTGCAAGCGGAGAAGCGCTGAAGGTCATCATTAAAATCGGGAGGCAATAGAAGTGATTGGAATTAATTCCGAATTGGCGGAACGACAAAAGGCCGGCAAGCCCGTTAAGGTCGGCTTAATCGGCGCAGGCCAGATGGGCGTGGATGTCGTGGCACAAGTGACACGAATGAAAGGCATAGAAGTTGTTGCTGTAGCAGATATCGAAATCGAGCGAGCAAAGACTGCTCATGAAATTGCCGGCACAAAATGTCAGATGGAGCAGGCGCATTCGGCCGAGCAAGCCGATCAATTAGTCGCAGATGGTATGTACGTTTATGCTTCGGACTATCGAATTATCACGGACATGAAAGGCATCGATGTCATGCTGGAAGCCACAGGTATTCCGGAGATCGGAGCCAGAGCGGCGCTTCGCTCGGCAAGAAGCGGTCAGCATCTGGCAATGATGAACGTCGAGACGGACATAACGGTAGGTCCGCTCTTACACTGCTACGCCGAGCATAAAGGCGTACTGTATGCTTTGGCGGCGGGAGATGAGCCGGCAGCTTGCAAAGAGCTTTACGATTTCGCCGATGCTCTGGGCTTCACCATTGTCGCAATGGGCAAGGGCAAGAATAATCCGCTTGACAGGCACGCAAAACCAACGGACGAAAAATGGGCTGCAGAGGCCGCCCGGCGAGGCCTTAGTCCCAATATGTTAATCGAATTCGTGGATGGCAGCAAAACCATGATTGAGATGGCGGCTGTCTCGAACTCTACCGGCCTTGTTCCGGACGTCCGCGGCATGCACGGGCCAGTGACCAGTCGCGACAAACTGAACAAAACCTTCGCTTTGAAAGAACACGGAGGTGTTCTAAATAGAACGGGTGTTGTCGATTACGGCATAGGAGGTGTACATCCCGGAGTCTTTGCTGTCGTCACAACGGATCACCCCCGGCTGCGCCAGGCCCTGGTGTATCGTGACATGGGCGACGGTCCCTACTACACGCTCTTTCGGCCTTACCATCTTTGCAGCATTGAAGTGCCGCTGACCTGTGCGATGCTCGCTATCAGAGGCAAATCCAATATGGTCCCTCTCGACAGGCTCGTTTCCGAAGTCTTTGTTGTTACCAAACAGGACATGGTACCTGGTGACGTCCTGGACGGTATCGGGGGTTGTAGCTTCTACTGCCTGATCGACGAGTATGATGTTGCTACGAAAGAAAAACTGCTGCCGGCTGGAATCGCGAAAAACGCAAGACTAATCCGGGCAGTCACGAAGGACACGCCGATAACGTATGAGGATGTTGAGCTTGCCGAACCGTCAACAATACTTGATCTGCGTCGCTTGCAGGACGATTGGATGTCCGACCGGATCGATGAACAGAAAACGCTTGAGACAGTAGATGCAATGGCAGTCGAGTAAGCTGATAAATCAATAGGAGAACTTAACATGTCCATGATCGGTTTAGATATTGGAACCACAGGTTGCAAAGCCATTGTTTTCAGCGAAGATTGGCAAATCGTCGGACAGGGCAAAAGAGAGTACTCGATTCTTACACCTCAAACACACTGGGCCGAACAGGACGCCGAATTGGTCTGGGAACTCGCCATAGAGTCACTTGCTGAAGCCATAAATCAAAGCAAAACTGATCCACCAAGGGCGATGGCACTTTCTGTGCAGGGAGAAGCGGTTATTCCTGTGGATAAGCAAGGAAAACCGCTGCGAAATGCCATCCTCGGAATGGATACCCGCACGACAGAAGAGAACACTTGGCTTGCGGAGACATTCGGCGCCGAAGAGTTGTTTAACCTGACCGGCATGCCAATACACACGATGAATACGCTGACCAAGCTGCTCTGGCTGAAGAAACATGAACCGAATATATGGAAAGCGGCTGACAAATTTCTGCTCTACGAGGATTATTTTCTCAGATGTCTGACAGGCAAAGCATCGATAAGTCACTGTCTTGCTTCCCGAACCCAGATGTACGATCTGCAAAGCGGCTGCTGGGCTGCGGACATATTAGAGAAATGCGGAATTGATACCGGGCGTCTATCCGAACTGGCGCCTGCTGCCGGCGGAGTGGTCGGTAATCTTGATAAAGATATTGCCGAGCGGATAGGAATTAGCAGTGATGTTTTGGTTATAAGCGGCGGTCATGACCAAGCCTGTGCAGCACTAAGCAGCGGTGTGGTTAAACCTGGCCGAGCGATGGTCTCCACCGGGACGGCCGAAGTAGTTGAAGTCGCAATGTCATCACCAGTGTTGAGTGAGGCACTCTGCCGAGGTAATATCTCCGTTTACCGTCATGTCGTTCCCGGGCTATTTCTTTCGATGACTCTCAATCACAGCGGAGGACTTCTTTTAAGATGGTTCAGAGACACACTCGGCAAAGACAAGCTGCTTGAGGCCCAACAGTCCGGCGGAGATGCTTATGATTTGATGCTGGCAAATGCTAAGTCGGGGCCGACTGATCTTATGGTTCTGCCACATTTTTCCGGCAGCGGCACGCCGACACTCGACACCACTTCAAGAGGCGCCTTTCTCGGCATGACTTTCGCTACGACCCAGGCTGACATGGCAAAAGCAATCCTCGAGGGCTTGACCTTTGAGCTGCGAGTCAATCTCGATCTTTTAAGAGAGTCCGGTATAGAAATCAAAGAATTGCATACCGTCGGTGGAGGCGCGCGCAGCGACATCTGGCTTCAATTAAAGGCCGATATTTGTAACATTCCTCTGAACATTCCCCGGCTCACTGAAGCCGCCTGTTTGGGGGCTGCGGTTTTAGCCTCTGTTGGTGCTGGTAATTACGACAGCATAAATTCCGCTGTAAAAGAGGCCGTTGTAATAGACCGAAAGATAATTCCATGTAGCAAAAATGTTGAAGCTTATAGAAAACGAAATAAACTTTACATGGAACTGTATCCTAAGCTGATCTCACTACTTCGTAAGTGTTGATGTGTTAACTTGCATTATTATCTTTGCTGACAGTTTACATTGAATTTTTAAACGAGTCATATGAACTATCCGAGGCACACAAAATCACAGACGAAGCACTATCACAATAATCTAAATATTTCCTGAACTGTATAACAATATAATCCTTCAAAAAGTCACCACTATCATTATCTGATAATACTGCCAAAGCCATGGGGCATCATGATCGAGCAGACGTAAAGCTCCATTATTTAGGCATATTTTGTATTCTCGGTTTTTCCTCTTTCTCAATTGAAGAGTGTCAGAATATTCTGCCATGTGAAAGAACCTCAACGTTGTATTATAGACAATCTAATCAACTTCTATAAAGCCTGGAACAAGCCGGATAAAGCTGAAGAGTGGCAAGCAAAACTGCCGCAAACAGAAGCTGTGACAGAGTGACATTACACCCGCAAAATGGCTCAATTTTCACTCGCAAACGAATACAACCTCACTACAACCCAAAAGGCCAATATCTACCTATTTCAAGAAAACCTATAATCCCATAAGCTATTATTTATAAAGGATTTAGGCAATGACTAAAAAAATGCAATCGTATTCAATGACCGTTGCTAAAAGGGGAAGAGCTGATTAAACTTTCTCAGGCTGCTAATACTGTGCTCGTTTCATAACCATTTGTAATGACTGTTAATAATGCTCTAAAAACATCAAAGGCTCATAATCT
>Ga0315284_10002145_pt1 | contig 28299 bp, 23 predicted proteins | sample YL17G09_16_MG_FD_203696 | JGI IMG/M metagenome (GOLD analysis project Ga0315284, IMG submission 203696) | Sediment microbial communities from Yellowstone Lake, YNP, Wyoming, USA - YL17G09_16 | ecosystem: Environmental > Aquatic > Freshwater > Lake > Sediment | place: USA: Wyoming | collected...
ATTTTCAGTTTTTGCACATAAAAATTGATGAGACGATATGACGAATATGCGCATAGACGAAAACACGCCTTTCTACAAACAGTTGGGCGATAGAAGTGGCATACCGTACGATTCTATCGATGAAAGTGTTGGGGATCTAGTATGCATTCTTAATCATCTCGGTTTGCCAACAGGCGCTTCTTGTGAAGGTCACTTAAATCGAGAGCATGTTCATTGCCATCCGTGGGTAAAGTTTCACCAGTGCGATTGCGGTTTTCTGAACCCCCTACTCGATAGATACAACGAGGGACAAAAAAATCAGCTGGGAACTGTACGAAAGGCAATCTGGCAGAGTACTCGAACCGTCGACATACAAAGAAAAATGTTCCAGATGTAATAATAGCGGTACTAACCCGCCTTCACGTGAGCAACTGGATGAATTGCATATCAGTGCAAAGGAGTTGGCCCTATTCTTATTTGAGGAAAGCCAGAGCTAACAAGAATTGAAATCGTTGAAAAAGAAAAATTCCCGCGTCTCACGACGCGGTCATCTTATTTGGCTGCCGTCTGTTCCGCAGGCACAGTGTCGAGGCAGATTCCGGCCGCGACAGTCATACCCATGTCACGTACGGCAAATCGTGCAAGTTCCGGAAACTCCGACTGCTTCTCGATGACAAGTGGCTTCGTCGGTTTAACCTTGATGATGCAAGCATCACCGGTCTTTACGAAGTCGGGGTTCTCCTTCACGACTGCTCCGGTCTTCGGATCAATCTGCTTCACGATCTCGGTTATCGTGCATGCGACCTGAGCTGTGTGGACGTGGAATACCGGAGTGTATCCCTTTGTCAATACAGATGGGTGGTTTAACACGATAATTTGTGCCGTGAATTCTTTGACAGGCTTTGGCGGAGTGTCAGATCGGCTTACAACGTCACCACGCTTAATGTCTTTCTTTGTGACACCGCGGACGTTGAATCCGATGTTGTCGCCGGGTTTTGCTTCGGTCACGACTTCATGGTGCATTTCGATCGATTTCACTTCGCCGAGAACATTCGACGGCATGAAGATAATCTTGTCACCCGTGCGCATGACACCCGTTTCGATACGTCCAACGGGCACTGTTCCAACACCAGTAATTGAGTAGACATCCTGGATCGGAAGTCGCAACGGCTTATCGACAGACGTCTTTGGTACCTGTAAGGTGTCCAACGCCTCGATCAGCGTCGGTCCCTTATACCACGGCATCTTATCGGACTTCTTCACAACGTTGTCGCCCTGGTAACCGCTCACCGGGACGAAAAGAATGTTTTCGGTCTTATGGCCGACACCCTTAAGCAGCTTCATCATGGCTTCTTTTGTCGCACTAAATTGCTTTTCGTCGTAACCGACAGCGTCCATCTTGTTTATCGCAACGACGATCTGTTGAACGCCGAAAATCTTCGAAAGCCACGTGTGCTCCTTGGTTTGTTCCTGTACTCCTTCCTTCGCCGAGCAAACTAGTATTGCGCCGTCTGCTTGGCTGGTTCCCGTAATCATGTTCTTAATGAAATCACGGTGGCCCGGAGCGTCGATTATTGTGAAATAATACTTGTTTGTGTCGAATCGCTGGTGCATGATATCTATCGTTACACCGCGTTCACGCTCTTCCTTGACACGGTCCATGATGAACGCGAACTCGAAAGTTTCCTTTCCGAGCTCCTTTGCCAAGTCCCTAAGCTTGCGCATTTCTTCTTCACGGATCGCACCGCTGTCGAATAGCAATCGTCCTACAAGCGTTGACTTACCGTGATCTACGTGACCGATGGTCACGAGGTTCAAGTGCGGTTTATTTGCCATTTTCATAACCTCCAATTTCAATATTTTCAAATTTTCCAAATAGCTCGCGCGGACTGTAAGAACGCGCTCGTTATATATAGGATTACTTTTCTTCGAAAAGTAATCTATTTAAACGGTCGTCAGCTAGGCAGTTGACTCTCTCTTGCCCAACAAAAGCTCATGCTTGTTCTTGTTTCGGCAGACCCTTGCGTTCGCGGATCTTCGCGACTGCACTCAGCCGAAGGTCTTCCGGTATTTTATCGAACATTACGTCGATAAGCGAATAGAATCCTTTTCCTCCCGTTGCGGATTTTAGTTGGGCCTCAAATCCGAACATCTCGGCGACTGGGAGTTTTGCCGTTATTACGGTCGCACCGAGCTCAGTCTGCATGTCTAGCACCTGACCGCGCCTGTTCTGGACCTGAGCTATTGCGGAACCCATTAACTCTTCCGGAGCATCAATGCGTATGACTTGGATAGGCTCGAGCAACGTTGCTCTCGCGCGCGTCATGGCTTCTCGGATTGCGCTGCTCACTGCAGGCAATACCTGAGATGGACCGCGGTGGATAGCATCTTCGTGCAGCTTGGCATCGTTAAGCATCACTTTGACTCCGACGACGGGTTCGCCCGCTAACGGACCGGAATCCATAGCATTGCCAAACGCTTCATCGATCAATTCCATCGTCTCGTGGAGATATTGGATTCCCTTTGTCGCGTCCAAGATCATGTTTTTGTTGTGGATATTGATGACGCTTTTTGCCTCATTACGTGTCATGCCATATTGTGTGAGTTGCTCCACTACTTCTTTGAAATGTTTCTTAATATTATCTTGGCGGATTTTGCCTTCGTTCATAGCCGCGAGAACTTCCGGTTCCAGCGGTTCTACACTAAGGTAGAATCTGTTGTGGCGGTTCGAACTGACACCTTCTGCAACCGGGCTCGCACCCTTGACCGTTTCACGGTAAACTACGATCGGTGGGCTTGTCGTTATATCGATGCCTTTTTCCCGAATGGGCCTCTCGATTTTAGCATCTATGTGCAGTTCGCCGAGTCCGCTGACCAGATATTCGCCCGTCTCTTCGTTAATCGAAACGGCAAGCGTCGGGTCCTCACGGCTGACCTGTCTCATGAATTCGATAAGCTTGGGCAGATCGCCTGGATTTTTCGGTTCGATTGACTTTGTGACAACGGGCTCGAATATGTGTTTGATGGCTTCGAATGGCGTCATCTCCAAATCGGCTTGGCACATCGTCTCACCTGAAAATGCTTCGGGTATTCCTGTTACGGCGATGATGTTGCCTGCAGGGATCTCTTCCATCTGCATGCGTTGCGGTCCTTTGTATACGGCGACTTGCTGGATGCGTTTAGTAATGTGCTGACCGATAAGTCGGACCTCTTGTCCGCGTTTAATCGTACCCGAGAAAAGTCGCACCGCCGCAACGATGCCGGCATGCGGGTCCGGGATAACCTTTGTTACAACGCCTGCCAATATACCGTTCGAATTGATGCCGAGCATGTCTTTACCGACCGGTGAGTTCAGATCGCCCAGCCAGATCTTCGGTATTCTATACTTCTGTGCGTCCTTCGGATTCGGCAGATGATGTACGACCATGTCGAGTATGACGTTGTGGACAGGCGATAATTTGGCTAGTTCTCGGTCGCGTTCCTGCGAACAGTATGTGATTATGTCCTTGAAAGTGATGCCGAGCTTCTGCATCGTAGGCACAGAAATAGCCCATTTCCTGTATCCGGAACCGAAAGCAACGGACCCATCCGCTATCTTAACGGCCCACTTCTCACCGTATTCCTTTTCGGCATATTTGACTATTAGACGGTTGACATCGCCGACAATCTTGACGAAACGTTCCTGCATTTGTTCCGGTGAAAATTTGAGTTCGCGGATCAGCCGGTCTACTTTGTTGATAAACAGCACCGGTTTCACTCGTTCGCGCAACGCTTGCCTCAATACGGTTTCGGTCTGGGGCATTACGGATTCAACGGCATCGACGAGAATTATCGCCCCATCCACCGCACGCATCGCACGCGTTACGTCGCCTGAAAAGTCGACGTGTCCAGGCGTGTCGATCAAGTTGACCGCGTAGTCCTTACCGTCGTAGGTGTGGACCATGCTGGCGTTTGCGGCCCAGATAGTGATCCCGCGCTCCTGCTCCTGTTTTGTGAAGTCCATGTAGCACATCGTGCCGGCCAGTTCTTCGGAAATCATTCCGGCTCCGGCAAGCAGAGAATCAGAGAGAGTGGTCTTACCGTGATCAATGTGTGCGGCGATTCCGATATTGCGAATCTGCTCCGGGTTATGCATCAGTTTCGAAATGAGTTCCAGTCTGTCTTTCGCCATGTTCATACCTTAGTAAGTAGATTATCGTGCACCGGTAGCTTCACGTTCAATGCGTTCTTTTTCGCGGATTGCGTAACATTCCTTCCCATGGTACGCCGCCAGAATTTCATCGGAAAGTGCCTTGGACAGGCTTGAGTTTTTACCGAACGTTTTGCGAAACGTTCCCTGAGCGAAAAATCTGAGAGTCTTGTCGACACGTCGCTGCGGCGCGGATATGACTCCCTCACGCGCAACAATAGAACCCATCTGGTATGATATTATTTCTTCACGCACCGCTGCGTTTTCAATCGCGCGTACGAGGACCTCGACAGGATTCTTGTTCTCGGCTTTCTCGATGATTTCCAGTGCCAGCTCGACGTGTTTGAGCACGTTGTAGTATGCGCCGCCCAACGGTCCGGAAGTGAGCTTATGCTTTTTTCCGGTGTGACCGGGGACAAGCATGTGAAGTGCCAAGCGTTCTACGATATGGGCCTTCGATTTATGAAACGGGCGGCGAAGCAGGCCCGCGGATCGAGGAACAAGACGAGAATCTAGGTTGATATATGGCTTAAGGCCACGATCCAGAACTTCTATGCCTTCGGAGCCCCAGCGTCCAAAGAGCTTTAGCTGCGGTTTCTTGACATCCGCCGGTCTCGGGGATGCCCTTTTTTGGGGTCGTGCATGCTCGATACGTTTTCTCATGCGTGTGCACCTTTATATGAAATATCGAAACGAACGCAATGGTCTGGTTTTGCATAAGGTAGGGGGAGATCAATCCTCACTGATAGCCGTTCACGAACACCGTCCATCGGTAGTGTTATAGAAACATCATAATTTGCTAGCCACTGCGCGCCTATTTTCATTTGCGGTGTTGCGCGTCCGTGGCAACCGAATCCCATAAATTCTCCAGCATCGTACCTTCCCAAGGCCACCTTTTTACCCGCCAGAAGCTTTTTCGCATTTGCTTCGGAAATAATGATGTTTGGCATAGTGATTACACCTATCTTGTCGGCTTCTGCTTTTTGCCTATACGTATCTGTTCGAGTGCGACATCATTGACTTTGGAAACCTTCCACTTGACGCCCCACATCGAGCCGACCGGTCCTCCGCTCGAACCGCCGACGCCTTCAACAGTTACCTGGTCGTGTTCTGCGACGCAGTTTATGGCACCCGTTTTCGGAACGAAAGCCGTTATCTCCTTTCCATTTTTCAACAATCGTATACGGACACATTTGATTAATCCTGAGTGAGGTTGCTTCTGTTCGACTTGTCGCTTTTCGAGTACTATAGCCTTTGCCTGCGGCGCTCCCGCTAGCGGATCACGAGTCTTCGCCCAACCCATGGTCCTGTATTTGTAACGCGACTTAGACCAACGAAGCTTTTGTCTCGTCCGTTTCAATTTTCTAGCCGCAAATTCTCCAGCCATTGTATCACTCTGTATGCTTACAAATCCGTACCGATGATCGTTTCGTATACACACTGCGGGCTTGTTCCGCGATTCTCGAAACACAATGCCATGCGAGAAACAGGCGTTTCCCGCAGCCGCAAAAGCCCGACACCGATCACGAAAGGAAAACCGTTTCCTTTTCGCTTATGAATTTTCGCTTATGAAAGCAACGTATAAAACCGCATGCGAAAGCTCATAAAACCTTAAAATCGGTTACGCCGTGAAGGCGTTCAAGGAAAGATTGTAGCACTTTAACGCGAATTCCCCCTTTACCGATGACCTTTGCCCGTTCGCCTGTCTTTACGCGGACGCGAACGGAACACTCCCTTATACTTACGTCCTGATATTCCGGAATGAGGTTCTTTACAAACTGCTCCAGATTCGGTGAGTATTCGAATATTTTAATCGACTTTTTGAAGATGTTCTCGGCGCGCTTTATTTTTGACCCATCCTTGCCGACCGCGAGGCCGTACTCGCCTTCACCTACTACGAAATACATTTCCTCTTCGGTTTCGGAACAGTCTTTGACGTTTGCGCCAGTGATGCTTTGAAACAGCGAAATGATCCTTATCGCTTCGGTATCCAGAACTACTTTCATTTTTTGTCAGCACCTTCGTCTATTCCGTGAATCCCGCCATAGCTACAGCAAACTGTTTTCCCAAGGCCGTTCCAAGCTCTCGTTCGTTGCCGGCGAAACGCTCTATAGTCACACCGGAAATCTTCTTCAGAAGCCACTCCGGACAATTGCTTGCCGCTATAACACGTTTTACTTCGCCGCTTGTCGCACCTTTCTGGATTTCACGCACACCGATTATTCCTTTAGCAGAAGGAAGTTTTTCTACAGTATTCATTTCATGCACCCTGTGCTCTCATTTTACTGACATCCACACCAAGCTTTACCATACCGGTACCTATCGGGACTATACCGCCTACGAGAACGTTCTCGATAACGCCGCGGAACGTGTCGCTTTCGCCGTAAAACGAAGCGTTAACAATATGCTTTTTGGTCTCTTCGAAGTTTGCTCGCGCAAGAACCGAGGCTTTCGCACCCGAGACGCCATAGCGGCCTATCGGTTTGACGTCGCCATCGACAGTCATCGTATCAGCAAGCAAAAGTAGGTGTCTCATATCGACATCGAGACCCTGTTCATCCATCGTGGCTTTTGTCTCCCGGAGGATCGCGCTTCTAGCGGCTTCGATTCCGAGAACCTCGTATACCTGTTCGATATCGTTTGTCGTCGTCCGGCTTATATCGACCTCGGGCAGGCGAAGAACTTTTTTCAGATTTGTTCCCGCCGTTTGTATTATCCAGTCGTCGCCTTCCTTAACGACAATGACTTCGTCAATCCCTTTTATTCCATCGATGGGGGCCTTGAGAATTTTTGAACGAACCTTTCGCAAATTCTTGATGTCATTTTTCTTCGGCTTTAGCCAGACTTTGTTCTCGCGGCCGCTTATTTCTATCGAAGTTTTGGAAAGCATCTGTTCAAGCTTCTCGCGGTCTTTGGCACGCTCAAGCTCGATTTCAATCCTCATATTCGCAAGATCTATAGAGTCCGATGCTATAACATCACCGACTGTTTTGGATTTTATCGTGTTTGCCACCTCCGTTGCGGATTCCTTGTTATTGAATTCCGGTTTAAGATGGATTTGCATGTTCTTTTCGAAAGTTTTCCTCACATCAAAGATTTCCACGAGTCTCGGAAGACCCTGAGTAACCTTGCTCAAGCGGTCACGTTGGGATGCAAGGATGTAAGAACGCATCGTCATTTGAGTGGCGGGTTCCGATATCGACTGTGCGGCTATTACGCCTATCGCTTCGCCGGGCTCATAGCTTGCGCGCTCCACAAGTTGCTTGAATTTTTCAAAAGCGGTTTCCCTCTGCTTCTCGTTGAGGTTCTTCGCGGTAGCCCACTTTTCGAAGACGCTCATGGTCTTTTCGGTCAATTGCATATTTATCTACTCAGTTAATGGTACAGGCGCATTGCCGCCGTCCGATTTTGCCGGGTCTATTCCGTCTTCTCCGGCGAGGAATTGTATGATATGGCCGCGTGAGTCGCGCACCGTCAGATCATATTCGACTTTCATATCTTGTAGCGCATTGATCAGACGTCGCTCCATGTAACCGGAGTGCCGAGTGTGCAGGGACTTGTCCATCAGGTTCTCACGAGAGTTCATTGCGTCCATGAACATGTCATACGGGTCAAGACCCTCCTTGTAGTTATGCCCTACGAAACCCCTCGCTTTGAGACCCAAATCTCCTCTTGCGAAGTGTGATAAAGTTCTACCGGTATAACCCCTGTGTATTCTTTCGCCTTCCAGCGATTCTTGCCCGACAAAAGCACACATCTGTGTCAGGTTAACATAAGAACCACGAGCACCGGTGCGTGCCATCATTATGGCATTGTTAAAGGGAAGGTCTTCCTTGATTACGTCCACAGCTTTTTTACCGGCCTCTCCAGCAAGTCGCTGCAGCGTGCCTTCGAGGACATCGCGCGGTGTTAAGCCTGGCAGGCGTGATATTTTGCCCGCCTCAAAATCGCGGATTGCTCTGCGTGCGCGATCTTCACAGTCGGAAAGTATCTCCTTTATCGCTTTTCGTGCACGCTCAGAAATATCCGTCTCGGAAACAGAAACACTGAATCCGTATTTCGTAACCGTAGCAAGCGTCAACCGCGATACACGGTCCATGAATGTCCGGATAGCATCAGGACCATAGCGGTTCATGGCGTTGATAAGTTTTCCTTTCTTTTCACCCAGCGAGTTTTCGTCTATGACACCTTTTTTCAGCTTACCGTCTTTTATCACGACCCAGCTGTCATGGGTGCACTCATCTGCCGTACACTTGCATACCGAAAATGCCGCCTTATACGTCAGGTTCATGTTTTCGGGAAGTATGAGCGAGAAGATTTCCTTACCGGACACGGTTTCCGGAAGCCCATCTATCTTGTCTTCCATGTCGATCCTCATCAGCAGCGCAGCCGCATCCTTTTTACTAAGCCGTGTTCCTGCGCGCGTGAGGAGGTAGCTTCCTATTATGTGATCGTGTTTGCAGCAGATGACGGGAAGTCCGTAACGCGGCGAGCGCACGTTTTTTTCTACGGCCATCAGTTCTTCGGCTTCTACTTGAGCCTCTTCCGTTTGGGGAACGTGGAGATTCATTTCGTCACCGTCGAAGTCTGCGTTGTACGGCACGGTAACTGTAAGGTTGATTCTGAACGTTCTGTAAGGCATGACCCTGACGCGGTGGGACATCATGGACATCCTGTGCAGTGAGGGCTGTCGGTTGAACAGGACGACATCACCGTTGCGCAGATGTCGTTCGATGATATAACCTTCGGAAATCTCATTTGCTATTTCGGATTTGTTTTCTTCCGTGATCTTCTTGCGTATTCCATCCGGACGTACTACATAGTTGGCGCCGGGCCATATGCCTGCGCCGTTTTTCACGGTTTTGCGAAGATCTTCGAGGTTGCCCTTAGCCACACGAGCTGGCACAGTCAACTCTCTGGATAATTGTGTCGGCACTCCGACTTCCGACATGGATATCGATGGGTCAGGTGATATGACTGTTCTGGCCGAGAAGTTAACACGTTTTCCCGACAGGTTTCCACGGAAGCGTCCGTCCTTTTTTCCCAGACGCTGCACAAGCGTTCTAAGAGCACGACCCGATCGATGTCGTGCCGGCGGAAGCGTCGAGATTTCGTTGTCTATATATGTTGAGACGTGATATTGTAGAAGCTCCCAGATGTCTGCTATAATGAAGTCCGGTGCGCCTAGCTCCAGATTCTTCTTCAGTCGCTCGTTTATGCGTACGACGTCGACTAGCTTGTGCGTCAGGTCGTCTTCCGAACGCTCTCCGGTCTCAAGTGTTATGGACGGACGTACCGTCACTGGAGGAACTGGTAGAATTGTGAATATGAGCCATTCTGGCCTACCGCCTTTTATCTTCAGGGCAGCGACGTCCTCATCGGGGATTTTTTCCAGTTTCTGCCGGACCTGCTCAGCGGTAAGGTCGTTCTTGCCTTCTTTATACGATGTCGGTTTGACGAATGCGATTTCTTTTTGCTTCGCTCCGCAGTACGGGCACGACTTCTTGCGCTTCTTTCCGATCTCGTTTAGCGGGTGTTTCATCTCAGCGGCTTCCTCGCTGGTCGCAAGCATATGTGAGCAAGCACCGCATATAGCGCGCAGAATCATGTAGATTTTTTTGCCGTACAACGGGTTGACCACCGGTTTCGTCAGCTCAAGGTACCCGAAGTGTCCTAGACACTGCCCGACAGCGTTGCCGCATGTCTTGCAGCGCAAACCGGGGTCAACGACTCCAAGCCTAAGATCCGCCAATCCAGCGGTTATCGGGAATCCGTCGGGATCATACAGCTCCGGCTGTTCGATCTTTACCGCCGACATCTCCTTTATCATTTTTGGCGACAACAGCGCAAACTCAACGGCTTTGATTGACATAACATCACTCAGCTACGATTTTCGGATACATTCCGATGCATTTCAGTTCATCAAGCATCAGCTTGAAAGCATATGCCATTTCTACGAATTTCACGTCGGCTTTCTTGCAGATCGGGCAGTACATCTTTCCCTTTATCTTGTCATCGATGGCGGGCACACCGCACTTCACGCATATCGGTATCTTCGATTTATCGGAACTGAACCGTTCCTTCAAGAGCAGCGCAGCACCATGCGCTATCAGGCAGTCCTTTTCCATTTCACCCAATCTTAGACCTCCCTGCTTCGATCGCCCGGCCGTAGGCTGCTTCGTAAGAAGCGTGACAGGACCGCGTGCACGCGCATGTATTTTATTAGCGACCATGTGGTGTAGCTTCTGGAAGTAGCACGGGCCAATGAGTATTTCGCCCTCAAGCTCTTCGCCGGTTATGCCGCTGTACATTTTTTCCTTTCCATCGTTGTTAAATCCAAGTTTTTCGAGGCTGGATCGCAAAGTATCAAGCTTGTGTTCCGAGACAAAAGGCGTCGCGTCCATCTTCTGTCCCATCAAAGCACCTACCTTACCGGCGATGATCTCCATAAGCTGTCCGAGCGTCATTCTTGACGGGATGGCGTGTGGGTTGACTATGACATCCGGAATTATGCCGCTTGCCGTGAATGGCATGTCTTCCTCGGGAACGATCAATCCGACAATGCCCTTCTGACCGTGGCGAGACGCAAACTTGTCTCCGAGCTCGGGAATTCGCTCAGATCTTACTATGATCTTGATTATCCTGTCGCCGGACACAGTTTCCGTTAGTATGACGTTGTCAATTATTCCTTCTTCGCCGTACCTGATGATTTCCGACGTTTCGCGGCGGCTTTCTATGCCGACCATAAATGATTCAGCGGGACCGAAGAATCGCAGTGGCGAAACACGTCCGACGAGTACATCACCGGAAGACACGGGGACCTCACGATTTATTATGCCGTCCTCTGCAAGGTTGGCGTAAGCCGTTTCCGTTCTATATCCGTTGACCGACTTGTCCGGAATCTTGATCTCGTCACGCTCTATGCCGAAATATCGCTTCTCTTCCGTGGTATACGAGCGGAAAAACAGAGAGCGTCCGAATCCTCGTTCCAACGACGCCTTGTTCAATATCATGGCATCTTCCATGTTATACCCGTGGAATGACATAAGTGCGAGCACGATGTTCTGGCCTTGAAGCTGAGGAACAGCCTCGGCGGTGACGGTGGTGACAAGGTGAGTCTGAGGATATACCAAGACGTCGGATTTTGTTTCCGTTCGTGCAAGGAAGTTCTTTGCAAAGATACCGAGTGCCTGGCCGGACATTTTGGCACCGAAGTTGACACGGTCGCCTCGGTTGTGTTGTGCAAACGGGACGAGCGATGCGGCAAGTCCCAGGATGACTATCGGCGTTATCTCGACATGCGTCGTTTCCGCATTCATATGGTTTTCATCGATAGCGACGATAGCGGCGTCTTCTTCTTCGGCATCCATGTATTCTATGATGCCCTGTTGTAAAAGATCGTTCCACTTGAGTTCGCCACTTTCCAATTTTTCAACGTGCGCTGGCTTCAGTCGGGATTTCTTTTCATCAACGATTATCAACGGGCGCATCAGGCGTCCTGCGTCGGTGTTGATGTTGATTTCCTGGAAAGTCGGATCGTAACCTACGGAAACATATCGATCTAACAGACCGGCTCGCCTTTTATCGATGATTCGTTGCACGAGCTTCTCCGGTGCCGCCGTCAGTGATACAAAGCGCCCGTCCATGAAAATAGCACACTCGCCCGGCTGTTCCTTTCGCGCCAAGCTCAATATCAGTTCGCAGTCTTTCTCCGGCGCCGTTTCAGACATCACAGCCATAAGTGCCAGATACTTACGCAACCCTATGTTAACGCCTTCGGGTGTTTCTTGACTGCATATACGTCCCCACTGCGTCGGGTGCAACGCACGAGCTTTGAAGTGTTCCTGTGTGCTGCTAAGCGGCGACATAACATTTCGGAGGTGACCAAGCGTTCTGATCACGTTCGTTCGCTCAAGTCGTTGGCATATTCCTGTGCGGCCGCCTACCCACTGACCCGTTGCCATATGCGATGTTATGCGTTTCGTCAGATAATCGGATTCGACTATGGATTTTATTGCAGGCATCTTTCCGCGTCGCACAAGCTTTTGATATGAATAAACTATGCGTGAAACAAGGCCATATTTTCCGAGCAGAAGAGAACGGAAAAGTACTTCGAAGAAATCACCCACGGCGCGGATTCGCTTGTACATATAATGGTCAATGTCCTGTTCCTGAAGACCCTCACCGGACACGCGTATCATCTTGCGGGCGGCCTTCGTAAGGTACTGTGCCTTTTCGAGTCGCGCCTTCGGGCTCTGGCTCAGATGTGGCAAAAGATATCGGTCGAGGATGTCGTTTACGCGCTGGTCACGGTATTCCTTTTGCGGGATCTTAAGCTTTTTGCCGATATATTCGAACGCCTCTTCTTTGGTGCGCACGTCAGTTTCGACGATGTTGAAAAACATCTCTTCCGTTTCGCGTTTTTTCTTTGAAACCGCAGAGATTATCTCTTCGTCCGTTTCCATTCCGAGCGCACGCAATAGCACAACCAGCGGCAATTTCTTCAGGTTTGCAAACGATATCGTCAAAATAGAATCCTTGTATTCGATAAGATGTTTCTGGATGAACGATGCGATTTCGGAGTTTATTCTCGCCGTTATGATGCCTTTTTTAGATTCGACAATAGGCCGATTTGAGAGAACCTCTTCGACAAGAACCATGACACGCTCCGTGCCGTTTATGATAAAGTATCCGCCGGGGTCGTCTGCATCCTCGCCCGCCTCGATAAGTTCTTGCGGCGACAAGCCGTAAAGGGAGCAATGTTTCGATTTAACCATTATCGGCAACTCACCGAGTTGGACCTCTTGAGGTTCCTGCTCAACGCCGTTTATGACCGGTACCATTTCTACAAAAATCGGGCTTGCGTACGTGAGATCGCGTATGCGCGCTTCCATCGGAGTTATGAATCGCACTGCGCCGTCCGCTTCTTTTATGGACGGCTTCGGCAAGCGGACCCGGCCTAGTTTTATTTTGAATTCGGCTATTTCCGGGACCTCCAACGCAATTTCGCCTACTTCGTCGAGAATATGCTGCAGCTTGTGGTCGATAAAATCATCAAACGAAGCGATCTGGTGATCTACGAGACCGACGGAATTTATGAACGATTTTATAAGTTCCTTCACTTAGACACCTTATCCGATAACGATTCGATAATAAACGCATTCGCCGGCGGTCGGAGATTTGCGTATTATTTTTAGTACATCGCCTTTTTGTGCGCCGAGTATTTTTACAGCAGGATCGGATGAAAAAACCTTAGGAAGTTGCGATTCTGTTATGTGCATTTTTTCGAGAAGGTTTTTTTTCTCATCTTCGGGCAAGATTTCTTGCTTCGGCACAAGCGTGGACTGGAAAATATCGATTTCGTCGGTCATTTCATCACATCCTGTGTCAATGCGGGTCGTCGTCAACACAATTCGTGAAAATAGCAAAAGCTAATGCTAGACCATTGCTTTGAATAGATGAAGAAATTGTGCTGCCAAACGACCACCGCTGAAGCGGAGTATTCCACAAAATCGAATGTAAATTATTTAAGCTTCGATTTGGTGTGCGAAGTCGTTGAAATGGCACCTTTTTGGTGGTGCATGCAATTGTCAAGTCGAAGTTAAGCGCAAATAGAAGTGAAAAGACTAAGCTTTTTCTGCTAAAATTGGCTTTGATAGTGGGCCCGACGGGATTCGAACCCGCGACACCCGGCTTTCTTTCGTCATCGGCGGATTATCGCCTACGATCTTTTAACTTTCGTTAAAAGGCCGGTGCTCTACCAGCCTGAGCTACAGGCCCGACTAACAATCTCAGTCAAGTAGTAAATATAAAATCGAGAACGAGAGCGCCTCGATCGGGATTCGAACCCGAGTTTGCTCACCCTGTTGTCAGCAACAAGGTTCAGAGCCGTGACAGGGCTCTATGCTGGACCGCTGCACCATCGAGGCAATTTCTTATTTTCTACAGCTTTGTAGCTGAGATGTATTAAAGGGAATACAAACCTTTTTATAATCTCAGAGTTTTCGTGCGAAACATAGAATTCTATTTAGGTGATACTGTTATGGATAGAGAATTTGTTGCCATGGATGGCGCGTATTGGGAAGACCGGCATGCTATAGCGCAAGAAGTCGCTAGTGCTCTTCCGCGGATTCTTAGACCGTTTATGCGCCTATCGCATGTGCAAAGCATGATTGGCGCTGTCTACCATACGGGGTCTGAAACGGGAAATCGGCTTCAGAGAGCATACCCAACTCATGTAGAAGATTTCAATCCGCTGGGACGTTGACTTCCGGTTCGATGAGCACATGCCAATTCGGCAACTATCTTGGAAGACGGTAATAGGATTATAAAGTGGTTAGCAACGTTGTGGATTTGGCTTCTGTTCGAAGCTACTTTCCACACCGCGGGAGAGATTCACTTCCGTGTTCGGATGGGAACGGGTCTAACCCCTCCGCTTTGGTCGCCAACCGACTCCTAATTCGGCAAAAACATATTTAAGCCTGATTCGTCTCAAGCAAAATCACGAATTCGGCAAGAAAACGCCTTTATGAAAAATAAAAAAATCAAAAGATTTTATTCTTCCTCATCTTCGTCTTCATCCAAAAAGTCGTCATCGTCGTCGTCATTGTATTGGAATACGTTCATGGTTCGCACCTGTGAAGCAAACTTTCGTCAAGTTTGCTTACACGCTGCATTCTGCCAGTCAATGACAGAACGCATCGTTTTGGCGAAAGTTACTCGCCATTTTATGCGGTAGCAATATACAAAGTAGCTATTTAAAGTTCGTTACATGGCACCGAAACAACCGTCAGGTTAAACAGCCGTCATCCGTGTTTGTATACATATGCCTATATTGCGCCGTATTCCGCCCCGCAGAAGCCGCAAAATGTTAGACCGCGCGGCTTTAGCGCAATAAGTCGACCTTCTTTGCATTTTTTGCAGTGTTTTATCACATTTTTCACCTTCAAACGACCCGTGCTTTAGGAGCAGTCACACACCCTATCCGCATCCTTCAAGTTCGGGTCAAATTTTAGAGAGAGGATCCTGAAAAGTACAAAAACTTCCCAGGCAACCACACCCTCTTTCCGGATTTGGCGCTCTCCGTGCCAAACCCGCTATTTACTCAGCTTGGTTGAACATATCAGCTTCTACTAACCCCACTAACAGTCATCTACTTCCCTGGGGCGGTATAAAAGCTTTCTCAATCTCAAGCCGAGCTATCACAAAAAATAGCTCATGTCGTCTATTTCCTCGAAACAATGTTGTTAGAAATATATTACAAATTATATATTTCGGAGGTGTTATTTCCATTTAGTGATTAAATGTGCTGCTCTTTTCCGGTTCCGCATGCGCGCACGAAAGCAAGGAAAAGTGGAGCAGGATCATCTAGGCGAGACTTGAATTCAGGATGCGCCTGCGTAGCGAGGAAACACGGATGATTCGGAAGCTCCAGAAACTCCATTAATTTCGTACCGTCCTGTCGTATATGCCACCCGGAAAAGATCATACCCGCGCCGCTTATCAGCGGAGCGAATTTCGGATTTACTTCGTAGCGATGACGATGGCGCTCGAGCACGACATCCGAGCTGTCTATGATACCAAGCCTGAACGACTGCTTCGGATTTGCATACAGCTTGGGTAGCTGCTTTTCATCTTCGGCCATCCTGTTGGAGGATGCGTATATTTTTCGGATCTGAGAGTCGTGTTGTAGGTTAGCCGCATACACCCCTAGCCGCATGCTTGCACCATAGCGGCCCTTTTGTAGTATAACCGATTGGTCGGGTAGGACGTCTATGACCGGGTATGGTGTAGACGAATTTATCTCCGTCGAATGCGCGTTTTCAAGACCGCATACGTTTCTTGCGAATTCTGTTACAGCCAATTGAAACCCGAAACATAACCCTAGGAAAGGCACATTGTTTTCCCGAGCATACCTGATCGCACGCATTTTGCCTTCGACTCCGCTCGAGCCGAAACCGCCCGGTATAAGAATGCCGTTGAATCCCTCAAGTTTAGATTTTAATTCGGCATCGCTCAGATTTTCCAACTTCGAAGAGTCTATCCACGTTATATCGGGTTTTAGGTCCAGTTCAGCGCCCGCATGCTCGAGTGCCTGGTTTATCGAGATGTAAGAATCCGGCAACGCAAAATCGCCGCTTGCGACATATTTTCCCACCATCGCTATGCGGACATGTGCGTTCGGGTTCTTTATCTTGTTCAGTGCACGCATCCAGTTGGACCAGTCTGGTAACTTCTTTGGCTGGAGTCCGAATTTGCGGAGGAGTTTTATTCCGAGATTCTCCTTTTCGAAATTGATCGGGACGTCGTATATCGTTTGAACGTCGGGCGCAGATATTATGTGATCGCTTGCGATGTTCGAATACGTCTCGATTTTATGCTTTCGTACATCGTCCAGCGGTCTAATCGCACGACAAAGAACGAAATCGGCTGTTATGCCGGCTTGGTTGAGTAGGCGTATCGCTTGCTGCGTCGGTTTAGTCTTCATTTCGCCTACGTTTTCCGGCACGGGCAAATACGTCACCAGAGCATACGCCACATTATTTTGCCCAAGTTCGACTTCGAATGATTTCATCGCAAATAGGAACGGCTGGTTTTCGTAGTCTCCGACCACACCGCCGATCTCGACTATCGCAAAATCATAGCCTTCGGCAGCTTCCTTTATTCGGCGCTTGATGTCGTGGGGTATATGAGGGATGAACTGCACCGTTTGGCCAAGATACCTTCCTTTTCGCTCGTCGTTTATGACTTTCCAGTATACCTGTCCCGTAGTTATGTTATGGCTCTTCGGGATTGAAGACCCCAGAAAACGTTCATAGTTTCCCAGATCTTGGTCGATTTCTCCGCCGTCGTCCGTGACCCAAACTTCGCCGTGTTCCGTTGGTCGCAACGTTCCGGCGTCGAAGTTTATGTAGGGGTCGATTTTGATCGCCGTTACGGAGAAGCCGTATTCCTGAAGAATCCTGCCGATCGATGCCGCGGCAATGCCCTTTCCGACACCTGAGAATATGCCGCCGAGAACAACTATAAGTCGCATGCGATACTCTTCACGGGAAAATATTAAAATAGCGCCATGCTCATCGGCGGTTGCGTCCTCCTTTCTTAATAGCTTTTCTCTGCCGTTCCTTTTCCAGCTCCTGTAGCAAACGGTCCTTTCTTCGTTCTTCTCTCGTTTCGGGTTTCTTTGGAGCTGGATAGAATCTGCCATCTCTGCTGAGTACGACACCTTTGCTCTCGAGATTCCTGCACGAACGTTCCATAAGTGAAGGAATGCACCGATATATATGCGCAAGGTCGGAAATGGTTGGCGGGTATTTGTCGGTCAGTATGTACTTCCCGACAAGATTTTCGAACATCATTTCCGGATATGTTCTGCGATCAAGCTTTGTCAGCCCGAATGAACGAGCAGTATAGTGCAAAATTTCCCAAATAGTTGAAAGCTCGCCGTGATCCGGTGTAAGAACCTCGAGTTCGGTGTGTTTTCCTAATCCCTCGACATCATCTAGGCATATAGTGATTCTTTTGGGATGTAACGAAAGATTGCCAATTTTGAGTGCAGAATTTTCCTGTTCCTCAAATTCCGGACCAGAAACCTCTTCGTAAACTTTGCGTATACCCCTTACAGTCAAAATCGTGCGATAACCGCGTTCATGCATAAATTGTTTTGTGGATTTAAGGTCTTCTTCTGTCAGAATGTCTTCGGATTCCCAAATCATTCTATCCCTTCCGGATGTGTTTTCCTTGTCATATTTGTATGTCAGTTTTCGCTTTAACGGAACGTCTGAAGTCGGGTATGTGACATTGGATGTCCTAAGGCGGCCCTGTGGGTTCATAAGAAGGAAGTATTCGTCCTCTATTTCAACTGTCTGTACGTGGCGATAGCGGGGTGATATATCGATAAACCCCGGACCCCGGAGTTCACATTCGTAACCTAGGAGCTGCATTGGACGCAGAGACATGTAATTACCGATAAGTTATAATAAGCGATAAGGTTTTAACCCTTGCGACAAGCAATAAAGTGTAGCAAAACGGCTTACAAGAACAAAATGCGACCACAGCACGGACACTTCCAGATCATGGTACCATTTAGTTTATTTTTACAAGCTCGAGTGAAGAGCACAGCGGGCAGCGCATAGTTCTGTAATACCAGAGGAAAGCGCACTTGTCGCATTTCCACGTCTCTATCTGCGTTTTTTCGTACTTAGGTTTTCTCGGTATGTGAAACACCTTAGGTCGTCAAAAACTTCTCTTCAAGCTCTGATGCAAGGCGCCAATCGATTTCATGGTCGAGTTCTTGAAGAAGTATCTTGAAGGAGAGTCCTTTTTTCGGCTTTTGCGCCTTGACGATCTCCTGGACACGAGGTAGAGCGCGTTGCAATCGCTCGGAATCGACATTTAGTGCAAACCGCTTTAGAAAGGAATGTAGTTTTCCGGTATCGAATTCCGCATTCATACCTCCTATATGTGGTCTGTAGTAGAAAAGGCACGGGAAAAAGGAGTTTAACTAAAAGGTTAAAAACTTTGCCCTTCCGAAGACTGAGTGGGTGTGGGTGTGGAAAAGACGGAACTGTCTCCTTTGGTGGAATTCGGTAACAAAAATTCGGTGAAAAGTCACGCCATAAATATTCTTAGCCAGGAATGGCCTCTGAACGTGCGCAAGCTTCATACAAAAGTCGAGGTTTACAGGCCGGGTGTGAGCTACCATGCCGTCCACAAGGTTGTTCAGCAACTTCTCGAAGACGGTGTTCTCAAGCAGGAGAAGGCAGGCTACATGCTTAACGTGGATTGGCTGAGCGCTATTATCGAACTCATAACCAGCGTCAAATCACGTCACTCGTCCAAAAATTCACTCGACCTCCCGAAATTGTCGCAATTGCACGAAGGCGAATCGCGTACCTTCACCTTTGAGAATCTTGTCGAAGCCGACAAATATAGAAAGCAGCTACAGTGGGAATATCTGACAGGTGATGCACAGTTTCCTTATTGCGCGACCGCTTTGCATTTGCGCACTCCTGTCGTGAAATCGGAAGCCGCAATGGATACGCTAAGCAAAGCTAGCATTTCAGACACCGATTGCTACATCGCCGTGGAAGGCGACACGCCGGTCGACGAATGGTGCGCCGACTACTACAACAACACGAACGTGCGCGTCCAGACGGCCGCTAAACACGGAAGTAAGTGCGAAATAATGGTTATCGGAGACGCGTTTACACAGCTCCATCTTCCGGAACATATTCTGAAAAAGATGGAAGAAATGTATACTCGTGCAAAAGACTTATCGGAACTTAACATATCGGAATTCTACCGCGAAATCTATCAGGCTCCGTCACAGATCAAGTTCACGGTAAGCAGGAACGCCGATATCGCGAACCAGTTGCGTCGGCAGATTCTTGCACATTTCGAAACAAACAAGTTCGCGTTCTGCGATATCGAGAATACTCTTGTGGACGGCCGTTTCATAATCGAAGCCATCGGCCACCTTAACAAAAATAATCTGTTCAACGAGAAGGGAAACGAGCTGTTAAAAGCCATGCAGCTGTTTGCACGGGGCAAAACCGATAGATCGAAATTTGTGCCGCTTGCGCTAAAAATGTACGCATCGGCGATTAAGGGTCAAAGCGCTAAAGCGGTTCAGAAGGCGCTAAACGAATTTTGCGAAGAGCACGGACACCGATTCATTTTCAAGCACGCCTCACGTGCATTTTCGACACTGCGCGCAAAAAGACGGGTGGTGGCCATAACGGCGTTTCCGGAAGAAATCGTGCTCGCACTCAGGTCAAAACTCGCTTTCGATGGCGCGTTGTGCACGCAACTCGAGATAACGAACGGAAAGTATACGGGTCGTATCACCAAAAATCTCGGTATACCGGGCGCAAAGCGCGAGGAATTTGAAGCCTGGCTGAAAAAGACGGGTCGTAATCTCGAAGGCTCTGTAGGACTGGGAGACAGCGTCGATGATATCGGATTCTTGGAACGCACGTCATTTCCAATCGCCGTAAATCCGGATGCTCAGCTAGCGAAAGTTGCACGATGTAATAAATGGTTCGTATTTGACGGCAAAGATCAATCGCGTCTGCTTGCGTATGTGAAAAAGACGCTGAAAGGTGGCGAAAACGGTGGTATGGAGAATGAGTAGTTTCCAAAAGCTCGATGAGAAGCTCTTAGGCGAGCACTATAGCGCGTACAACGCGATTAGCCTGATAGAGGCCGCATCGGCAAACGGAATAGTCGGGGAACAGTGCGTGCAGCGCACCCAAGACATTCTTCGGAGGCGAAAGCTCGAGTACAAATGGAAAGATCCTAAAGTCTTCAACGAAGCTGTGATGCAGATACTTGTGGATAACTTTGACGGAAAGCCAGTCGGAGAAGTTCGAAAACATATGGCGAAATTGTTGGCAGGCGTGAGCCACTATGGTTACAAATGTTCAGAAAAGGCCGGAAAACCGCATCGAAGACATCGCGAAAACATCATGCCTCTTACGTCGCGCGGGAAGTTAGGTCGAAAGCGCAGTCGTAGAAGCGGTATGCCTATGGCGTCGCGTGGAAAATGCGTTTTCGGACTTTATCCGCTCAGAGAGACGGACCGAGAAAATTCGGGTGATACGAACGACACAGATAGATCATATAGAGAGATTGATGGATCAAAATTCTCGCTTTGCGTAGAGACTGGAATAAAAAACGACATATATACAGAAGAAATGACCGATCTGCTAAAATCAGAACACCCGGCCCATCTTCTTAATAAGCCCGATATACGCAGAGTTGCGTTTGAAGATTTTGACAAGACCAACTACGACGGTTTCCTATTGAAAGATCTTGTCAACTACATGGCCGCAAGCGGAAGAATAGCGCACCGTTATGACGTAAAATTCTCGGAATTAGAGCGTGACATGAAGTCCGGAGCCATAGATTACGGTACTTTCGCACAGCGTGCCGGACAACTTATAAGCAAGATGTTGAAGGGAAAGAGACAGGTTTGGTTCAAGCAGATTGTGCGGGAATTTTTCAGTGATCGGGAAAACAGAGGAAAACACCCCCTGATAAATCCGGTATCTCGTGACATTCACGAGGAAACAAGAAAGATTGCAAGAACCATTCTCGTGACAGGTGAGCTCCGCGAGATAATGGAAGACGAATCAGTGCGTCGCTATCTTCCATACGATGACGTTATAGCTACCGAATTCGAAGTCGATAGTCGCGGCAAATACACGGGTCGAACGGTAAGAAATACGCTAAACACGATATCGCGCGCCAGGGAAGTCAGGAACTACATGCGCGCGAATTATATCAATCCCGACTCTACCATAGGCATAGGCGACAGCGCAGCGGATATAGATTCGATGTTCAAATGTGTGGCCTATGGAGTAATTAGGAATCCCAGTCATGCGCTAGCGCAATGGGCGAACGAGAACAATTGTCTCGTCTTCCGCGATACAGATTCGATAGGGATATACAAAGCGTTCATAAACAATCCGCTAGAATTTTTCGATTATGCGTGTAAGCTATCGCCTGAAAAAAAGATGCTGGTCCAGCGTGTATATGACGACGCCTTCTACGGAGGAGATTGGGATCATGCCATCAAAGACGTAAAAGAAAAAATAAGTGAAGAATCCGTATTGTCTGGAGGTTTGCGTCGTTGGCTTTATGGAAAACGTAAAGATGAATTTGGTCAACGTTTGTTGAAGTCGTATAAGGATCTCGATTCGCTTCTCAGAGATCTCACGGAACTCCGCGATTACGAGCGCTTTAACGGAGTTTCTCTTAACGTCTACGAAAGGTGCAACGGTACTTCTTTAAGTGGTCAAAATGGATGATAACGAAGAACACTCGAACGGCTCAAAATCCACGGTCAAAGAGCAGATATTCCTTGAGTTAGGTAAAGTGAAAGCGTTGAACATGACCGAGCTTCATGCGTTAGTGACGAAAGTGAGGCCCGGCATAAGTTACCACGCGGTGTACAAAGCATTGAAGAACCTCGTGCGCCATGGAGTCGTTGAAAAAAACGAAGACGGGTATTCGATATCAAACAAATGGGTCGAACGAGTTTCGGCGTTCTTCGAAACGGCAAAGCGTAATTATGTGTACACAAAGCCGATCTATCTTCCGGGTATAAAAGGCTTCAAGGAAAGCGGTGAGACGAGAATTTTCATTTTCGAGAATCTTGAGGAAGCCGAAAAATATAGGAAGCAGCTGCAATGGGAGTATCTGATTTCCGGCTCGAAGGAGCCCTATTGCGCAATGAGCGGGCATCTGCGTTCTCCGCTTTTTAGTTCGGAGCGCGCTTTGAACATAATGTCGATGGCGACCAAAGCGAAATCAAAAGCGTTCATGCTAGTCGCCGGCGACACACAGGTCGATGAGTGGTGTGCCGATTACTACAGGAACGAATTCGTACGAGTGCAGACAGGAATAAAGTGCACCGAAAGCTGCGATACCATGATACTAGGTGATACGGTTATACAGTTATATCTGCCGTCGGACCTGAGGGAAATGATCGATGCGATGTACGCATCCGTAAGCGAGGTATCAAACCTTGACGTTCACCAGTTCTACAAGAAAGTTTACAAAGAGCTTCAGGACATCAAGCTCGTCGTTATAGAAAATCCGGAAATAGCCCATCAACTGCGTGCACAAATAATGGCGCACTTTAAGTTCGAAAAAGTCGCATTTTTCGACGTAAATGGAACGCTGGTGAACGGTTTCCTAGCAAAAATATTTGCAGAATATCTATCGTTCAACGACAAGTTCGACAAGAAAAAGCTTGAACAGATGGTCATGCTTAATACGGCGGACAAGAAGGGCGAGATAACCCACGATTACCTAAGCGACAAAGTGATTCGGTTATACGCCGAGGGGCTCAAGGGTAGGGCGGTCGAAGAAATTCGCGATATGGCACGACGTTTTGTCGACGAGGGGCGAGTGCCGCTATTCAGGTTGTCGAAACGCGTTTTCGAATGGGTGAATTCATATTACAGGACAATAGCCATAACGAAGGCGCCGGAAGAAATAATCGAAGCGCTAAAACCGATTTTTGCGTTCGACGATATCATAGCATCTCATCTTGAGGTACGAGACGGAAAATACACCGGAAAGATCAAGCAAACGCTTAATACAAAATCCGAGAAAGCGGAAGCTTTCGAGGTTTGGATGAACAAAACCAAGTGCAGTCTGAAAGGCTCTCTCGGTTTCGGAAATCTTTACAACGATTTCTCGTTCTTGGAGCAGGTCGAAAAGCCGATGCTTTTCGGAAATCCTGATTTGAAAAGCACACAACTAGCGAAAAAACGCGGATGGCCAGTTTTTACCGAGTCATCGGATGCTCACGATGTCACAAAAGCCATAAACGGGGTGAAACGATGCCGGATGTAGAACCTTCTAGAGAAAATGCGCAAAAGTTGGCAAACTATTTCCACGGCACGTTTGGCGATAGGAAGATTCTGTTGTGTCCGTTGATGAAAAATGGAGCCACAGAATTCAACCGATACGATGGTATTATGAGAAGCGAACGATATCACTTCCCCCCGTTCGTAAGACATGACATAGAAAGCGAGACCAGGGAACAGATGGCTGAGCGAAAAGCCGAGGTCAGGAAGATATTGACCCCAGCATCGGACATCAGATATGCCGGATGGGAAGACATGGTAGCGTATGATGACTCCATCAAGACTGGAAGGCAGATGTTGGGATGGGTCAAGTGGGCATTGCAGAACAAGGAAATCCTGCGCTTCAAAAATCTCTACGTAGTGGCGGGATTGGACATAGTGGGCATATCGCATTACGCGACCGCACCCAAGTATAAAACATGGCTGGGATGTGAGCACATTCTGAAAAACGCTGTCGATGAAGCCGACAGCCCGCGGTTTCACAAGACGCTAAGCGAGATAAGTCATCTGCTTGATACAATCGCTGGTCCGTCGGCAAACGGCTATCCTAATGGCAATGAAACAAAGGCTTTGAATAACATCCTTGGTTTATATCGAAGACGAAGAGAGACGGGTGAGATCTGACATGGTATTTGGGTGGTTCACATCGAAGAAAGACGATGCGGAGGAGACTAAGCCGAACCCCGAAGAGCAGAACCTTGCTATTTTGTGTAGCAAAGTGATGGATCCGATACTGAAATTGTCTGGAAAGAACCCACTCACAATATACCCGATAGGCGACAATTCCAAGCTTTGGGATTACGCGCTGGCTTTGTCGACTATACTCAGATTGGAACACAAGCGTGACGCCAAGCTCGACCCCATAACCGGCAATAAGCCGATCGGCTTTCGTTCGTTGGCAGAAGGTAGGGCCCTGGTTTTCATGGATGAGTTCTACGACGATGGGATGTATGGCACCCTAAAGGAAGGCCTGGAATGCCTGGATTGGAAGACGGCCGGAGCAAAATACATGACGCTCTTTTCAATGACCGATAAGACATCACCAGACTCGAAGATGTACGGCTTCGGACCGATATCCCTTACAAACGAAGAAAGGAGAGTCAAGCGCATTCTGGAGAGGTACGGAAACGTGAGCGATGAGGAAGAAGCGATAGATCCGGTCTTAGAACCTAAGCACGCAAGCCGGGTTAGAATCGGAAATATGGTATATGGAAAAGCGGTTGAGTTGTACCAAGCCGGCAAGTTCGAAGACATTGAAACACTTTTCGCGCTCTTTAACCAAACGTTCGCAAAGCCTGCAGCCGATATTAATCTCAACAGAAGTGCACCGAACTACGATAGTGCATCAAGAGTTAAACTCGGAGAATACACCGGAATGTTGTGGGATAAGTTCTCGAAGATTACGGATGGGGCGCTACCTAAGAACGGTCAATTAAGGCTACCTTTAGAAGATGTTTAATTCTAACCGCGCCAATACTCCATCATGAAAAAAATCGGCGCCATACTAACGACGCTGCGCCGCCGCCACAAGCCGACTATGCTTGAAAGCTACGGCAGCAAGCCATTCACAATCTTGGTTTCTACGATCTTATCCGCCAGGACAAGGGACGCAACAACGATACCTATCGCAAGACGACTTTTCAAAAAGTATCGGAATCCTGAGGATTTCGCGAAAGCTTCGCTAAAGAGGTTGGAGAGCGAGATATATGGTGTAAACTTCTATCACGGAAAGGCAAGGCGTTTGAAGGAACTATCGGCCGCTTTGGTGGAGAGGTATGGCAGCCGGGTCCCGGCGAAGCTCGAAAAATTGCTCGAGCTTCCGGGTGTCGGGCGCAAAACAGCCAACTGTGTTCTTGTTTATGGTTTTCACAAACCGGCTATTCCAGTCGACATACACGTACACAGAATAAGCAACCGTCTTGGAATAGTACGGACCAAAACACCGGATGAAACAGAACGAAAACTGATGCAAATCGTTCCAAAGAAATATTGGATAGAGATAAACGAACTATTCGTGAGGCATGGTCAGACCGTGTGCTTGCCGGTATCACCGTTTTGTTCAAAGTGTCCAATTAAAAAGTATTGCAAACGCGTCGGTGTGAAGCGTTCGCAATGACGGATTTAATAGTTTCGGTCTCAACGAACTCTTATAAATTTCTCGCCTACTTACCGCATGCGCTTTGCACATATCGCCGATTGTCATCTTGGAGCGTGGAGCAATCATCCCGAACTTCGTGAACTGCCGCTCCAAGCCTTTCAGAAAGCCGTTGATATGATAATATCAGAGAAGCTCGATTTCGTTGTTTTGGCAGGCGATTTTTTCGATAGCTCGATGCCGGCCGTAGACGTGATGCGCTTTGCAGCGGAGCAACTGATGCGACTGAAGCTAGCCGACATACCTGTCTACGCGATTGCGGGCTCCCACGATTATTCGCCGACGGGCAAAACGATGCTTAGCGTACTTGAAGCCGCGGGACTTCTACGGAACGCACATATGCGGTGGCTGGAAGACAAAAGCGGCGCTAGAATTTTCGGCGTCGAAGGCCTGCGAGGCGGCCTAGACCGCGAGCATTTCGACGAACTAAAATCCGTGGGCAAAGGCGAAGGCTACAAGATTCTGTTGCTGCACTCGGCGGTCGATGAGATAAGTGGCATGAAAGGCGTGTCGTTCTCGCAGTTGCCGAAGGGCTTTGACTATTATGCGAGCGGTCATGTCCATGAACGGGCGCAACGTGCATTCGGCGAGGGCCTGATAGGTTTTCCCGGTCCGCTGTTCCCGACCGAGTTCTCGGAGCTTGAAATGCTGGGTGGTGGAAGTTTCTCTATTGTTGATGTATCAAACGGAAGAACGAACATGCGTTCGGAAAAAGTCGAACTCTGTGACGTAAAGGCATTGTCGGTAAACTGCGATGGCAAATCACCTCACCAAGTTGAAACGGAGCTTGTGAACGATCTGGGTGGGCTGGAAGTCGACGGTTCTATAGTTCTTATCAAAGCGACCGGCATACTTGCATCCGGCAAGCCGACGGATATATGCTGGAAACGAATAACCGATGCAGCCTTACAGGCCGGAGCCAAAGCCGTTAAGCGTTCTGTAAATGTCACGTCAAAAGACGTTGAGATGGCGACCATCGATGCATTAGGCAGTCTCGAACAGATCGAGCAGATGATTATAGAAAAAAACATCGGAAAGATCGATGACAAAGACATGATTTTGAGGCTTATGCCAGTTCTTGCCTTGGAAAAAAGCGAAGACGAAAAGAACGTCGTATATGAGGAGAAGATAAAATTCGGAGTGAAGAGGCTGTTGGACCTCGGGGTTTAGTATGCTGCTAAAATGGATCGAACTGGAAAATATCAGAAGTTACGTGAAGGAACGGATAACCTTTCCGACTGGGAGCACGCTCCTATCCGGCGACGTAGGTTGCGGCAAATCGTCGGTGCTTTTAGCAACCGAGTTTGCGCTGTTCGGTATACAGCGCGGAGAGCTTTCAGGCACGGATTTACTAAGGCACGGAACGAACGAGGGAAAAATACAACTCTGCTTCGAAGTAAACGGTAAAGAAGTCGTTATATTCAGAAGCCTCAAACGCGACAAGAAAGGCGTGTCCCAGGAAGCGGGTTGGATACAGATCGGCGGCGTGAAGCAAAGCAAAATGGCCAGTGAGTTGCGCGCTATAGTTCTGGAAATGCTTGGTTATCCGTTGGAATATCAGACTAAGAACCCGATCGTCTTCCGTTACACGGTCTACACACCCCAGGATGAGATGAAGCGCATACTTTTCGGCCTTCCAGATGAGAGGCTGAGCATACTTCGTAAAGTGTTTCAAATTGACAAGTACGGTCGCATACGTTCGAACGCTGAATCGATCGTCATACGCGAGATACGTGCAATGAAGCGTGAAGCCGAAAGCTTGAGTGCAGATCTCGAGCAACGAGTAGCAGAATCGGAAAAAGCGCGCAGCCAGCTCGAATTGCTGGGTTCGGACCTTAAAAATCAGCAAACAGCATCCGAGTTGCTTGGTCAGGAGCTTGCATCAAAATCGAAGGAAGTTGAAAAAATAACCGGGCAGATAAGAACGTTGGGCAGACTGGCGCAATCAGCGGCGACGAGGGATAGCTTGGTAAGGGAACGCAAATCGCGAAATCAGCGGATAGCTGTGGAGCTAACAGATTTGGGAAAGAAGGTTTCGGTTTTGGAGAAGTTGCTAGGCGAAAGTCCTGGTAAGCCATCATCTTCGGAAGAAGATATATCGGCCAAAAAGCGCGAATTTGAGTTGAAGCGTTCTTCTCTTATATCAAGATGCTCGCTCATCGAGAACGAACTGAAACGGTACGGAACGATAATGGATAGAGGTCGATGTGAATTCTGCGGTCAAGATGTTGCGGATGCGCACGCTTTCGGAGACAAGATGTCCGAACGCGAGAGTGAGCTGAGAGAGGCAAAACTCCAAAGTGGGCGAATCTCTGAATCTCTGACGGCCCTCGAAAAACAGCAACGGGAACTTTCGGAATATTCGTATAAAGTGAGACTGTACGTTAACAACGAACGAGAACTAACTGAGAAGAGAAATAGGTTCTCCGAGCTGCGAAGCGAAGAGGAACGAAACGAACGTGAAATTTCATTATCTGAATCCGAGCTTGTTCAATTGCGTAACGAATTATCTCAACTCGAGCAGCTCGAGTCTCTAGAGCGTCAGTCGAAGACGGAGTTCAATAGATTGCAGATTAGAAAAACCGAAGCAGACC
>Ga0315284_10002146_pt1 | contig 28298 bp, 49 predicted proteins | sample YL17G09_16_MG_FD_203696 | JGI IMG/M metagenome (GOLD analysis project Ga0315284, IMG submission 203696) | Sediment microbial communities from Yellowstone Lake, YNP, Wyoming, USA - YL17G09_16 | ecosystem: Environmental > Aquatic > Freshwater > Lake > Sediment | place: USA: Wyoming | collected...
GATATGACATCAATATAATTTCCGCAAAGTTTGCAGACCGTGAAAATCATTTAAGATATTTATTGGATGGAATTTTGGAAGAAATTAAAAAAATAAATGAGAAAACACTTGCACAGTAAATAAATAATATATATTTTTGATGTCTCAAGAGTATTTATATATCTCGAAGTAATATTAACTTAAATTAAAAATTATGAAGTAGGTAAAATTAGTAACAGTAACAAGAAAAGACCTCGATGCAGGTTATCAGTTAGTGCAGACTGCGCACAGTGTTGCGGAATTCGCACATTCATTTCCCAATCAATTCTTAGATTGGAAAAGAGATAGTAATTATCTCATATCATTATCCGTTGATAACGAAGAAAAACTCCAAAGACTATTTTACAAATTACAGGACAATGGTGCTGATGTTGTTGCATTCACAGAACCCGACATTAACGACCAGTTGACCAGTATTTGCTATTATGGTACGCCTGAAATGCGAAAAATAACCGACAAGTTAGATTTAGCACTTGAAGAAGTTAAAGTCGCAATTTAAAATTAAAGTCGCAATTAAATTTTAAGACAATGAAAGACACATAGACAGACATCAGACCACCATAATAGTGTGATGCACACCAGATTCGCAATTTGCGAATTGCGAATCGATGCACAATAACATCAAGGATGATAGCGTGCAAAATGTATGATAAATAATTAATAAACAATAAATTTAATAAACATTATTATGGAAACAATAGTAAAATTCGATTATGCTAAAATGAAGGAAGACATCAAAACCAAAGTTGAAGAACAGAAGTTCTTAAAGAATCAGAGAAAAACCATAAAAATTATCGGTGAAAGAGTTATCCCTGCAAAAGATGCCACATACAAGCATCAAACAAACAGAGAAGACTTACGAATTATGTACGCTGCCTATGGCATTGCCAGAGGTAAAAGTTTCTCTCAGATTGAAAATCATTATCCTGAAGAAAATCATCCACTTCAGAAATACCAGAAGAGTATTGATAGACTTTTAGAAAAGTATAAAACACTTGTAAAAGTTGAAGTTCAGGTCGAGTAAAATAAATGGGGGATATTAATTTCCCCCATTTTTATTTATTTTTCCTTGCATATTTGCTACGGATTGTGTAGTTTTACGCAAAATAATTTTATATAATACATATTTAATATGTCAGGTACTACAAAAAATCTTAGTATTGCAGAAGAAATCAGGGCAGAAGTCGAAGCCGAAGTTGAAATAGAAGGAAAATTAATGGAAGGAGTTGATGAACCAAGCCTTGCCGAACAAGCAGATGAACTTACCGAAGAACAAAAGCGTGCAAAATTCATACAGGCAATTAAAGATTCGCATTTGCGCTACAAGCCAAAAAAACATTTTGATGCAGCCTATAAACAAAAAAGAAAGGCAAAAAATCGTGCAGCAAGAAAATCTCGTAAAAACAGTAAATGAAAATGGTAACAGGTACAACAGGCGGTGATGACGGTAATAAACCAATAGTTGAGGGCAGTATTGCGCCTAAATTAATGGTAAAGGCACGTTATAAGTTAGCAGATGGCAAACCATTTGACGACCCAAGAATACACACACATTCCCCGAATGATATGCCTAAAATGACATTTAAAATTAATGTTGGTGATATTCCAGAGGACGAAATTGAAGATTATATCCGTAAGGTCGCAAAGAAACTTAAAACAGTACCACCAGATTTTAAATTACCGTCAGATTTTAAATTATCAGATTATAATGAGGATATTTATTATCCACCTAATACAAATAAAGCCATGTACATGCATACAATACCCAACAGCCATTTCTGGACAGATTTAAGTCAGATATCATATTCGATTGTATATGAATTACAAAGACAAAAATATGAATCAGAAAAACACCCTGAAGACGAACATACAGTAACATATGTTGGTGAATATCTAACCAAAGAATATATCATTATTGGTCTAACCAATTCAATCAAGAATGGTTATAAATTGAAACAAAAATTTGGTGCGGTATTAATTCCTGAACATTATGTTATTTTTGATTCTATTGAAAGCATGATTGAATATGTGGAAAGTGATAAATTTAATCTTAATGATTTTGGTAATATAATAAATAATACAATGGGTTTTAATTATAATTTAACAAATGGATTAAAAATGGAAAGAAAAGATGTTTACAAAATGATTGATGGCGAAAGAGACTATCAAGATAACAGATGGGGTACACGTAGAACACTCGATGGTACTCCTGATGAAGAAAAAGATGCTGCAGAATGGATTAACTATATGGAGTACCATATAAGTAAAGCCAAAGAAAGAGTATATCATCTTGACACTCAAGGTGCACTTGCTGAAATACGTAAAGTCAGTGCTTTAGGTGTACGTGCTATGGAAATTCATGGTTGTCCCCCAAGAGGCGGTACACCAGTTGTTAGTGGTGAAAAACCATCTCGTGATTAAAATAAATTTACCAATATTTATAGTAAAACAATTCAATGAAAAAATTCTGGGAAATAGTTAATACTGTCTTTGATTGGATTATGAACGTAATATGTGCTGCAATTCTTATTGGTGGTAGCATTTATATTATAAAGGATTTATTCTTTTAACTATGGAAAACATAGACTTAAATAATACATATTGGGACAGGCTAAAAGGATATGTAACTGAACTTCGTGTGGATGCACGATGGATATTACGAGGAAATGAGAATGATAAACCATACGGTTCTTTGAGAATTGTATCACATCCAGATTTACCACCCGGGCAATTACGTGCTGTTTTCACCTATGTGACAAAAATTCGTCCTAAAACAAAAGAAGAAAAGATGAAAACCATTGAAGACTATCAAATGGAAATAACCGAACTGGAAGTATATTCAATTGGTGAAGATATTAAAACTGAAAATTTAACAATTGAAGCACCATTCAAAGATTTACAAGATAAATTTGGCGTAAAAATATTTGAAAAATGATACGAGCAATTAAAAAGGGAATTGAAATTTTCGGCAAAGAGAATTTCAGGATTTGGCTATCCGAACCAAATTATGCTATGGGTGGCAAACCGCCAATTGATTATGATTGGGATTTGATATTTGAAGAACTGATTAGAATTGAATTTGGAGCATTGGCATGATGAATAACATTTTCGAAAAATTTGTTGTTGGAACAGAACTATATGTAGATGCATATAATTGGGGTCAAATGTGTACTAATTATACGCAAGAGCATATAATAAAAGACATTTCTGATGCGATAGTTTTATTTAAAATCAGTCTTCCTTATCGTGAGATAACATTGGAAGATGCTAAGAATGATTATCTTGCGTTAAAAAATCTTAATTGGTTGGACTTATATAAAACCGATAGTCCGTGGCTGAATAAATTTGAATACAAATATAAATTCATTGACGAATATGTTGGAATTTCAAACGTTGGTAATAAAGCCAGTGATTATTTTCATCAGGTTGAACGTTGGAAATGTGATGCAACAGGATATCCTTCACCACAAAAGACATGGGAAACCGAACAATATCGTTTAACGTTGTTTAAAGCACTTTTCAGTCTCAAGGTTAAAGAGATTAATCCACAGGTATTCCGAAATATTATATCGCTTAGAAAGTATATCGCAGCACAATTCAGACCAAGTGCTGCTAAAGTTATTTACGATATGTTTGAAGCAGAAACCGTGTTGGACTTCAGTATGGGTTGGGGCGATAGAATAGCTGGTGCTCACGCAAGTAATTCGGTAAAGACATATGTGGGTATAGACCCCAATGTTAACCTATTCGATGGATATGTAAAGCAGATAAAGTATTATGATACGCTTACCACACAAAAGACTGATTTCTGGCTATATAATGGTTGTGCAGAAGATGAAACATTTCAATTCGATAAAATATTTGACCTGATTTTCACAAGTCCACCATACTTTGACAAAGAAAAATACGACCAGAGCGAATTGCAGTCATATAAAAAGTATAAGGGATTCGATTCTTGGATGCAGAACTTCCTGTTTGAAGCAATTAATGTACAATCCAAAAGTCTTAAATCTGGTGGTCATTTAGTAATTAATATTTCAGATATTTACACAAGAAAGAAATTATATAAGATTTGTGATGGTATGAATGATTATATTGCCAGCACAAATCAATTTGACTATGTTGGCGCAATGGGATTACGTATGCCAAAAAGACCAATGAGTATATCATCAGACACTGTTGGGGTGTTTGCTGAACCTATGTGGATATGGAAAAAGAAATAATTTAAATTTTATATATTATGGGAAAAGAAAACGAAACTGTAAAACAGGTAATAATGGAAAACAATGAGAAAAAAGAAAAAGACTTTACTGCAACAACTGGTAAAGGCGCAGGACTTCGGTTTAACAAAGGAAAACTAAGATATGATTTAGTTGAACCACATGCGTTTGAAGATTTTGTTCAGGTACTTACTGATGGTGCAAATAAATATTTTGACCGCAATTGGGAAAATGGTTTATCATGGACATCGGTACTTGCTTCACTTAAAAGGCATATTGCTGCAATTGAAAAAGGTGAGGATTATGATAAAGAAAGTGGTCGTTTGCATATTGCTCACGCAGCATGTAACGTGCATTTTCTTAATGCATTCTATTACACTTTTCCGCAAGGCGATGACAGACCAAAAAGATATTTAAAATTACCAAAGATTGGTTTAGACTTGGATGGTGTAATTGCTGACTTCACAGGTGCATGGCAAAAATTATATCCAGAAGTTTCTGCAACACCAAATTCATGGTATCTTGACAGAAAAGTTGGAAAACGATTCAAGCAAATGAGAGAAGAAGGCACTTTGGATGAATTCTATTTAAATATTCAACCACTAATGATGCCAGAAGACCTGCCATTCGAACCTCATTGCTACATTACGTCCAGACCAGTATCTAATGAAATATCAGAGCAATGGCTCGATAAATTCGGATTTCCAGCAAGACCAGTGTATAGTGTAGAGATAAGGGCAAGTAAAGTAGACGTTGCTAAAGGTGCAGGTGTAGAGATATTTGTTGATGACTCTTTCGAAAATTTTGTAGAAATGAATAATGCTGGTATTTTTACTTATTTATATTCAGCACCTTGGAATCAAAAGCATGATATTGGTCACATGAGAATTAAGTCGCTGAAAGACATACCGTTATTAAGATAAAAAATTTGCACGTTTTTTGTTGTATTTGTGAAATAACCGTCATTTTTCAGTATTTATAAATGACGGTTATTACATTTATATAAAAATTGGGGCAATGGGAAACATTTTTTCAGATATAACAGAAGACATTAATTTAAAACCAACAAAGTCTAAGATACTTTTAAAGTGGGTGGTTAGAATTGCCGTGGCATTAATAGTACTTGCATTTGGATATGGTCAGTACAAAGTAATTCGTCTCAATAAAATGGCTGAGATTGAAAAAGCAGTGGTGGAACAAACCAAGGCAACTAATGACATGAAAAAAGAAATGAAAGATGGGTTTGAAAAAGTTAATGGAAGAATTGATAAGGTTTATGATGACGGACTTAGAGAATTCAATAATTTTCAAGATTTTAATAAAAAACAACTAATTATGGTTATCGATTATGGGCAAACCAATAAAAGTCTGTTAAAACAAATGCTTGATTTAAACATAACTGAAAATAGTAGAAACGTTGGAAATAGTCTTGGACAATCAAAAACAACAATACCAACACAAAAAAAAGACTCATTAAACATTGTTGTGAGACCAATTAAATAATTACATTAATAAAAATTTAAATATTATGGGCGTATTTCCAAAAGGATATGATAAAGAAGGATTTATCGAATTTCTCCAGAAGAATCATGTCGATGAAGCAATTATAAATAAATTTAAAATTTTACCTGAAAGTGTAAAAAAAAATAACTATATTTACAAATTAAATATTGTATGTACTTGGTTTAGCATTGGTGACACATTTTATAATTTTGAATTAAACTATTATTCGGAAGACCAAATTGAGTATTTGTTTTCATGTAAAATATTTACCAATATAGAAGAAAGTATTAATAATATAATATGCGACTTAATTGGCGGTAAATATATTAATAAACCAGAAATTTGTAAGTAATGAAAATTTGTATTATATCTGACACACACAACAAACATAAACGTTTAGGTAAGTTACCAAATGGTGACATGATAATTCATTGTGGTGATTTTACCAGCGTTGGTCATAGCCACGAAATTCGTGACTTTATGAAATGGTATAGTGGATTATCGCAGTATAAGTATAAACTTATTGTTGCGGGTAATCATGATTGGTTGTTTGATAGAAGCCGAATTCTGGCGTTGGAACACGTGCCTAAAAATGTAATTTATTTGGAAGACAATGGTGCTGAAATTGAAGGCTTGAATTTTTATGGTTCACCCGTACAATTACCATTTATGAATTGGGCATTTAATAGACCCGAACCAAAACTTGTTCAACATTGGGCAGCAATTCCTGATAATACAGATGTTCTTATTACACACAGTCCACCATATGCAATAATGGATTTAGGTAGGTATGATATGAAACATGCTGGTTCACCATCGTTATATTATGAAGTGGTAAACAGAATTAGACCCAAATTGCATTGTTTTGGTCATATTCATAGTGAATATGGTCGTAAAAACATCGAAGACACAATATTCATCAATGCCAGTAATCTCAATGATGATTACATGTGCGTAAATGACCCTGTGTTGATTGAAATATAAAAGTCAGACACGTCTGACTTTTTTGTTTTTATTTCAACTATTTATATGAAATTGTTTTCATGAAATCCTTAAATAAAATCATTAGAGAAGAATATGTTAGGTTATTAAAAGAATCCGATGAAGATATTGATTGGGATTTATATGAAAAACTTGATGATGTTAAACGAGAAGTTCTTAGTGGTTTTCTCGAAGACCGTAAAAGGGGAATTAAAAGCCAACCTTGGCAATTAGTTCCATTTGCAAGACTGAAAAAAATTTGGGAAGATTTTATGACATATGGTGTTGTCAGAGATACCCGTGGCTTAGAAATGATTGAAGATATAATTACCAGTAATATTATTAAACTCTACGTAAACACAGAATTATCAGGACACTCCGAAGCCAATCCCGATGACGATTTCGAAGAATATGGCTATACCGAACAAGATAAAAATGATTTTTACGGTTATATTGATAAAATTAGTGATTATGCATTCAGTGATTTTGGTGGTAGAAGATTGGGATTAACAACACTTTTAGGTCAAGTCAGAAAAGCACGTACACCTGAAGAAAAAGTTCCAATCATTGACCAAATTCTTAATGTGGTGCACATGACATCCGATTTAGCATCATACTTTGTTGAGGGTGGGTCAAGCGCATTAAGCCAATTAAGCGGGTCACCATCTCAAGTAGAAGCATAAAAATTTTTAATAAAACAGACTTTTTAACAACTTCATTCTATTTATGGTAAAAATTATTTTACTATAAATTATGATTAGTATGAATATCAATGAATTATTTGATAAATTACAAGAAGACGGATTGGTTAATAATCTAAGCGGTGAGTTAATAATAAAAGGAAATTGTATTATTTGGACATACGATTTAAATAAAAATTCTGAAGAAATTGAAGCACCGAGCGAAGATGATGACGAACAAGAATTTGGTTTCGATTCAACAAGTCCAGAAGAACTATTATTAGAGACATATGCGGAAGACTTGGAGAAGATTCAAGAATTTCTTGATGAATATGAAGAAATCGATAATTGGACATTTTCAGAGCCAGAAACCAGCGAAACAATTATTTCTTTCAGAATTTTCTAAAAACATGTAACTATTTGGATTTGTTTTCGTATAATTGCATAATAATATAAAAGCAAATCTTATGGGTGGAAAAGCATTAAACAAATACGGTGTATTCACCGAAAGAAAAGATACTGAAACTTTCTTGAGCCTTGGTAAAGCGATTCAAGATACGCTTCAACATTACTTATTGCAAGCATATCGCATATCGCTTGATACTGATATTGTTACTTGTTATCGCACAAAAGCAGACCACGGTGACTTGGACTTGCTGGTAAAAATTACACCTGAAATTTCCGAAAAGAACATTAATTACAGAGATTTAATTCAGTTGATGTTTTTACCGAGAGCAATTTATAGTAATGGCGGTGTATATTCATTCGACTACATGGGTTTTCAGGTCGATTTTATTCCAATCATGGAAGAAAAATGGGAAACCGCAAAAGTTTACTATTCATATGACCCATTAGGTAACATTATGGGTAAAACTTATCATAAGTTTGGCTTGTCATATGGATGGGATGGTCTGTTTTATAAGTTCAGGAATTTTAATGGCAGTAATGCACAAAACATTCTGCTTAGTACTGATGCAAGGGCAATCTTTGATTTTGGTGGCTATGACTATGAGAGGTACTTGAAAGGTTTTGATACGTTAAAAGACATCTTTGATTTCGCCATCAATGGAAAGCATTTCGATACTGAAATGTTTCAAATGGAAAATCTGAAAAGTCTCGACAAAAAAAGAAACCGTAAGCGTGGGTCATATCATTTATTCTTAAATTACTTGAAAGATAATAACATTAACATCACTCATGAATTCAAAAAAAATAAAGATGATTATCTTTCAGTCATTGATTATAATTTTCCCGAAGCAAAATTTTGGGATAAATTAGATGTATTAAAATTGAAAGACACTCAAGACAAAATCTTGGCACAAAAATTCAATGGCGACATTGTTATGGCATGGCTTCCAGACCTTAAGGGTAAAGAATTGGGTCAGGCTATTGGTAAGTTTAAAAACGCACTTGGCGATAACTATGATGAATATATACTTAATTGTAGTTTCGCTGATATGCATAATTATTTTATGAAAATTTATAATGGAGAAGAATAATATTTTACAAATCGGAAGTAAAAATCTTAGTTCAGAAAACTGGAAAGTTTATCATCCGTCTGGACGACATATGTTTACTTGTGGTGAGAAAAAAGCACTTTGGTATTTGGATAGAGACTTGGCTGAAGAAATTGGAAACAAAAAAGTTCAGTTAACCTTTATTCCGAAAGGCAACGGCTTTGAAGATAATGAAGTGTTTGGTCGGTCAATGCGTGTCGTTAGATGTGTGGTAAGTGGTATCAATGAGAATCTGCAACGGCATCACATTGTTCCGTATTGCTACAGAACATATTTTCCCGAAGCATTCAAGTCAAAAAACCATCATGACGTGGTATTAATGAACTATGAAATTCATTCGGAATATGAGCAAAAAGCAAACGACTATAAAGATGAAATTGCCAGAATATATAACGTTAAAACCATCAGCGAACTCAATAGTGAATATACTGCAAAGTTACGTGAGATTGGTAAACCAAACTCAATTATACTTAATGCAATACATTCCTTATTTAAAAGTTATGGTAGATTGACCAACGAATTAATATTGGAAAAACTACATTATATTTCTGACAATACTGGAATTTCATTCGATGTGCTAAGTACCTATAGTTATGTACAGTTTTATAAACTATATTTATTGTTTAAAGAAGCGCATATGAGTGATTTACATGAGTTTAAAGAAACCAATCGTATGCTATTTGACCACGGTTATCACGTATCCCTTAAACTCGATAGCGAAGAAAAAATTAATGACTTCGTTAAACTCTGGAGAAACCATTTTATTGAAACCATGCGCCCCAAATATATGCCAACTGGTTGGTCAATTGATTTCAGAATTAAAACAAAAATTTAAAAATCATTGCATATGATAAAAATAATGATTAATATTGTAATCTAAAAAAATAATAAAATTATGAAACTTCACAAAGCACTTAAATTAAGAAAAAGTTTGGTTGGTGATATCACCCGCCTGAAACAACAAATTCAAACCAAAAATTCATATTCGGAAGGCGCACTTAATGCTGAAAAGTATAATGTGCCAAAATTGTATGAAGAACTTCAGAAAAAAATCAACACGCTTGTTGGCTTGAAGTATGCAATAAACGAAGCCAATCGTGAAATTCAATCAAACATTTATAATATTTCGGAATATAAAGCACTTATTGCTTTCTGGAATAGCGTACCAATCACGGAAGGCAAACAGGTCGTTGGCTATTCAAATGCCATTGTGACCGAATATAAAGCACAGATTGACGAAGAAAAACGCAATAAAATGGTTGCGGAATATCAAGTTAAAGTAGATGCACTTCAGGAAGAAATTGATACCTATAATTATACCACCGATATTCCTTGGGGAGAAGAAGAATTAGTCGAAAAGGTTGACTAAAGAAACTGGAGTGTGTGGTTGAGTAACAATAACATAAATTTCAGTAGCATGAACTGCTATACTATGGTAAACGATAGTGATTCGAATGTTCAATAGTCAGTATTCATATCGTCAAAATTTAAGCCTCAAAACTTAAAACTCATTTTCAAATTTATTTTATTGCCAAAGGCACACACTTCTTTTATTTAAAAACAATGATAAGTAATAATATTGAATTCGATTTTGACGACATATTAATCGAGCCGTCAGTAAAAACATGTATTACGAGCAGGTATAAAGACATTACGTTACCTGACATTCTGCCATTATTTACTGCACCAATGGATACTGTGGTAAATCTTGATAACATAGATGATTTCTTAGATAATAGAATTCAAGTTACATTGCCCAGAACAATAAAGTATGATGATTTCAAGCATCGTGTACGTAATGAAAACATGCAATTTTATTCTAATGCCTTTATAAGTTTAGGTTTTGATGACATTACGGAACACGTACCAACAATGTTTATGCGCTTTCACGAAAACGCACATATTCTTATAGATGTTGCTAATGGTCATATGGAAAAAATTGTTGAATTTGCAAAACTAATTAAACGTTTCAGACCTGACATAAAAATAATGGTCGGAAATATAGCAAATCCTGAAACGTATAAATGGTATGCGGAAAATAATTGTGTTGATTATATCCGAGTAGGTATAGGTAATGGTGGCGGTTGCTTAACAACAAAACAAAGTGGTGTTGGACATCCTATGGCATCATTAATACATGAGGTTTTTCAAGTGAAATTATTGTATGTGTTTGACCATCATACTGATGATGATTTTATTTTTCCCCCTGCTATTGTTGCTGATGGTGGAATGAAAGATTATTCTGACGTTATAAAAGCATTTGCATTAGGTGCTGACTACGTTATGCTTGGTTCGATATTCAATAAAGCATTAGAAAGTTCAGCGAGCAACTATTTATATGGTATAAAAATAAATAAAAAATTAGCAAAGTATTTCTTCGACAAAGGATATCCAATAAAGAAGTATTTCAGAGGTATGAGTACTAAGGAAGCACAAAAAGCAATGGGAAAGACCCAAATAAAGACTTCTGAGGGCGTTACGAGATACAGGAAGGTGGAATATCATCTGGACGGCTGGGTTGAAAATTTCCAGCATTACTTAAGAAATGCAATGAGTTATGCTAATGCAAAAACTCTTAATGAGTTTATTGGTAGAGTAGAAATCTGCCAGATTACGAAAAGCGCATATGATAGATTTAACAAATAGAACGGTTGAAGAAATTAATGGACTTATACAAAAATATGCCCAAGCATTAGAAGTAATTAAATACCCTGAACACGTACCTTACCTTGCAGTAATTATTGATGTTGGTGTTAATTATCTCAAGACAACATATAGTCAAATGACAGTTGATTGGAAATCTTGGATAATGGTGTTGCTTAAAGAACAATATTTCAGAAAATTAATTAAAACAGATAAGGATATTCCAAAAGAAATTGATAATTTTATCATTTATCATAATCAGAATTACGAAAATTATATTAAAGATATTGTTGCAGCAAGTGATTATGATAGAGATAGAGGATTTATATATTTGTATTTAAATAAAAAAGGGTAGCGTGCTACCCTTTTCGTTTTTATCCTAATTGAATATCTGCCAGTTGGTCTTCATACTTTAATTTTAATATCTCCAAGTTTTCTTTTTTCTTATCAGATATATTATATTTTTCAAAGTTTGCAATCTTGATTTCAAGTTCTGCAATTTTATGTTCTAAAATCTGAACGTCTCTTTCTTTACTCATTGTAGTATAATTTAAATATGAATTAATTTTATTATAAATACTAAAACTATTGCTTTTGTCGTACAGATATATTATATTTGAGGTTTATATTTTTACTATGGAAGCATATATTAAGTACAAACGATTTGTAAAACAATTCAGAGAGGACGATATAGACAATTTTTTTGAAGAATTAATTAAAGGTGGATGGGAAATCATACATTATCAAGAAAAAGCATGTTCTGTTGACGCAATTGGTACTACAATTGATATCATTATTGTTGCAGGTAAAAAAGCAAATCAAATAAAGAACATATTATGAGCAAAGATTCTGGGTATTTAGTTGAAACTAAATCAGGTAAAAGAGGTAGAACATATCACCGTGAAGGTTTGGTAAACGGAAAAATGATTGTACATGTTGATGGTGAAGAAAAGCCATTGCTTTGCGACCCCCAGACCGTAAAAATAATTGGATTTGTAGATTAATTAACATGGAAGAATTAAATTTAGAATTAAATCACACATATTTACTAAGATATGGTTGTACTGACACATTACACTCAATTACAGTATTATTAATATCAGATAAAGCATATAAAGTACGTTGGAATGGTAGTGGTGCTGAATGTTGGGAATTAAAAAGACGTATGGATAGCGATTATACACTGGTTGAAGATATTAGTGATTTTGTGGCGAACGAACAAAAAGAGCAACCCTTAGTATATAATATCACAACCACATTGGTTCAATGTCCTTCTTGTGGTGGCACTGGAAATGTACAGGATTTTGGTAACACATCAGGTACTAAACTATGTCCACGCTGTCTTGGAAGTAAAATGATTCCAGAAATAGTTGAAATTAAGTCTTAATATGATTTGATTTGTATTTATTGAAAAGTGATTTTCAATGAAATTGTCAAGGTTGTTACAAATCATTAAAGAAGAGGTTGAAAATTGGTTCGATGATGATGACCAAAGTATGCTTAATGCTTATAATGATAAATTTATGAGTACACAAGCACCACCGCAACCAACAGCACCCACACAAGCACCACAAGTTCAAATGGATGGTGAACTAATTGGTTATGTTACTAAAGAATGGTCAAAAACATTACCTGTACCAATTCCAATTTATAAAAATCCTAAAAGCCTTAATGGAGTTGGCGTAGAAGCCAGAGGCGCATTATTAAGTAATGGTGATTTTTATTTAACACCATCTGCAAATGCAATGCATGACAATATATTAACTGTGTTGGGTGAAAAGGGTATTATACCTTATGCCAGAGTATATCACTATTACGAAGGCTATCCAGAAGAATTTGTTGCAGTACTAAGAGTTGCAAAAACAAATACATTTGCTCAGTCAGCAGCATATGATGAATTTCCAGAACATTATCAGGAAATTTTTAAAATTGGCGAGCAAAAACATCCGTTCCAATTCAGAGCATTTAATCTAAATGAAATTGAAAGTCCTTTAGACCCAAACTATATGACATCAAATGCACCAGCAGGAAATGTGCCTGATAGAATGTATGAAAGCATGAATTTTCTTATCAAGGATTATGATTATGACCAACCAAATAATATTATGAAAATGGGTTTTATTATTCAAAGAGAAGTCTTGAATGATATATTTAGAAATAAAATGACTCCTGAACAGCGTGAGAAATTTTACAATGAACGTGCTTTAGAAATTTTTGCACCAGATGGTAATAGTGCTTTTGAACAAAAAGGAATACTAAATTTTTACATAAACGGAATTCCTGAAGAATTTATTAACGAAATTTTAAACGGTATTAAAACAATATTACCTAAATATGGAGTTAAATTATTGGGAATCAAACGTGAAAAATCTAACACATTCAATAGCGAAGTCATACGACTTTCATTAGATATTCCTAAAATAAATGTTGCACCTGAAATGAACGTTGCAAACGGTAATGCAGCAACATTACTCGAATTTTTGGGATATGATATTGAGCAAGGCGATATGGGGTCAATTAATTTTCAAACAGAATTACCAATACGTGAACTATTAAGTAGAATAGCGATTGCTGAAGATAAATTAACACGTGCTTTTGATATGCCTGACACTGGTAGAACTGTAAATCCAGAACCCGAATATGGTAAACCAATTCAAACTAACATATATCTACGTGAACTCGGTAAAAATGATTTGAAAAGATATTTAGAAAGACTAAAAGGAATGGCTAAATACGCACAAGAAAAGGGTTACGATACAATATCAATTGGGTAATACTACTAATTTTTTCTTATTTTTTCAAAATTTTATTTGATTATCAGCCAAGTACATCATGAATGGAAGATTGTCTTGGAAGTAATTCTCCAAGCATTAGAAAGAACTCCTGATACTTCTTTACCTTCTTTTTGTTCTTATCTGCTTCATGTTCTAATTTAAAAATATGTTTCCAAAGCATTTCATCATCTTCATTTTTTGAAGTTCTGAGTTTTTCTTTAAACTCGTTGAACTTCTCTTCACATTTTTTATCGTACATTGCTGCACCGTGGTCGTAATATGTCATAATTATAATTTATTAAATTCAGGTATCCACCTTTTTGGAAGTCTTTTAAGACTTATTTCTACTTCGTGCTGCCTTGCATGATAGTCACTCTGTTTTCCGTATTTTACAATTAGATATTTCCAGTCTTTACGGGATTTTGATGGAGTAAATATTGAAACATCATTATCTTTCCAGAATCTCCAGTATCCTCTGGACTGACCATGTGACCACATTGAGAGATAATAAAAATAATGTTTGTAATTCTCTTTAAGATATTTCTCAACTTCATTAGAAAAACCTTCAAGAATAAAGTTTCCATCATTTTTAGAATAAACAAAACACATAACTCTTGCTCCACCATACCAAACTGGTTTTCCGCTTGCGGGAACTTTAATTACGGGATACATTTTTTCTTTACTCATAATTTTTAATTTAAAAGTTTAGGAAGATGTTGAAGTATATCGGTAGGTTATGCATTCTATAATTCACCAGACCTCAACACCTTCGGGTTTGTTAAGCAATCTATATTTCACCACTTCCTTGCCTTTCGACAAGAGCCTAAACAGTGTGGGGATAGAGGGAATCGAACCCCCAGAGTCTGTTGTTATTCATGGACGAGCAGTTACGTACCCACAAGCCATTATCACCAACCTACCGACAGTATAAGTGTACACCTACCATCTGACCTTCTCACAAAGAGAAGCAACTTTACCAGTTTGTTCACACCCCCGTTTATTCAAAGAACATTTTGTGGTTCAAGAGGGAATCGAACCCCCTGATACATGCGCTTCGGATATCATTCCACGCACAACCCCATCTCCAACCATCCATTTGCCTACTTATGCATTTTCACCAAACTTCAGGCGATGATTGAACCGTTTTGCAATTATACGAATAATATTTGGAATAAGTTACAAAAAAATTAAACTTTTTTTAATTTAACTTCAAAACATCTTTCCAAATTATATACGCACTCTGATGTTTCCTTGACTTTAACATCAAAATCCGTACTTACACCAAAAAATAATTGACCAATGTTTTCTGGTAATCCATGCGGGTAAGGTGTAGTTATACTGAAATCAATTCCATTACCAATCCCACTTCCAACAACTTTAAAATTTTCTTTTTCCATTAGTTCAAGCGCAAGCGATAGTTCTTCATATAATTCTATCTCTTCTTTGCTTCCAAGTTTGTGTCTAATCGCAGTTTCCGTCACAAACATCCTGTCATTATCCATGTCAAACATATCTTATTATATTAGACTACGAATATAATATATTTTAATTAAAAATCATAGTATTTTATAAAAATTTTGACTATCTTCGAACTTGAAAGTATTTATATGTGTGTTACTCAGGTAAATAAAAAATTTTTGCCTATGACTGAAATTAAAGCAAGAGATATTAAAGATGCATTTATCCTGTTTTTCGCACAGATGTTATCATTTGCAGTTATATCTATAAACTATCGTGCCGTAGCACAAGCAAGTTATTTATGGTCAGTTTTAACAGACTTAGTAATTGCAAGTCTTTCATACTTCGTAGTGAGAAGAATAGCAAAATCAAAAGACAGCGTTTGCCAATGGGCAGGTTTTGCACTTGGTAGTGCAGTGGGAACTATAATTGGTATTTGGCTGTCAAAAATTATTCTTGGACAATAATGCAGCATTAATATAAGTGTACCGTCTTTAGATAAACTAACTGCCATGAGTACACTAAAGAAAACAAAAAAGAGAGTAATCGCAGGAGTCTGCGGTGGAATCGCAAAATGGATTGACCCCGAAATTAATCCATTAGGAATAAGACTATTATGGTTCTTCTTGGGACTGTTTCATCCAATTTTTATGTTGATAATTTATTTATTTCTCGCAGCAACATTGAGAACAGAAATACAAATTTTTCCAGAAGAAAAAACATCATAATAATTTAAAGTATTACTTTTGATTATCATGATAATGTAAAATACATTTTACAATTACACACCTTTTTGTAAAATGTATTTTACGTTATGCCAATCCCCTTTCGTTCAGTATTTATGATAAATATTATAATTATCATGAGCATAGAAAGTATTATTAAAGAAGAAATGCTAAAGTTTAGTTTACAAGAGTCTACTGAACTATTAGGAATCCCTGAACTTGCAGAATATCTATCCAGAGTAGACCCTGAAAAAGTTATACCTGAAGAAATGCAAGGAATGTTACAACAAGAATATACTGAAGGTGGTGACGAAGCAGTTAGGAAATTCTTCTATGAAATGACAAAAGGCATTGACCTTAATATTCTTGGCAGAGGTAAATACGCATTTAAATATTAAAATAATCATATGTGCCCAACATATACATATACGAAAAAAAACAACTATAATGTTATGGAAAATTTTTATTATATTCTAATTAAAAACAACGGTGAAGTTATTCATAATATATTTGCAAATTGTCACAAAGATTTGATTGCTAAATATATTACACCAGAAGATGTTCGAGACAGAACATATTTCAAAGCAATGTATTCTCCAAAAGATGGCTGCAGACTTGATGATTTAGATAATTATCAATTAATAATTAGCGAAACATTTGTTCCTGAATGGTTTCGTGGTGCTCTTGCGGAAGATGTTGTAATAAAATTACAAAATATCATAAATTCAATGATAATAAAAAATCATAAACAACTTTTATTACACGAAGGAGCAATATTGGTTGGCAAAGCAATGGTATCTGAATTAAAACATTCAATTGTTTTTGCAATGTATGATGAAGCAATTATTGACGTACTTGACAATAGTTCGGAAGTCAGATATATGACCGATGATTGTTACATTGTTGATATGCGTGATTCTACAAGATTAGATGAAATGCTTGGATTTTCTAAAGTAAAACAAATGCATAATTATAGTAAAATTATAAAAATGTATGGACAAGCAAAAGTCGGTGAAATGTTTGATAATTCACGTATTGCAATGCTTAAGGGCGATGCAAACATTGTTGATATGCATGGTGCTTCACAAGCCGACAGACTCAAGCATATGAGCAAAGTTGACGCTATGCACGGACATAGTGTAATTGAAGAAATGTGGGATTGGACAGTCGTGGAAAAAATGTTTGACCAGAGCCGAATAAACTATATGGATGAAGATAGTAAAGTACTTGAAATGCATGGGGACTCAATGATTGAACAAATGGACGGCAATGCCATTGTGGAAAAATTATTTGAAAATTCATTGGTTCGTAAATTAGGTAGTAGAGCACAAATATTAAGAAGAGAATTGGGTGAATAAATGCGTTAAAAATATTATACTTGAAGAAGTAAAACTATTTGAAGCAGTTAAAAATATTAGCGATAATGAAATCATTATTGACGCTGGTACTGAACTGTATCATGGCACTGTAGAAGAATTTGATATAAAAAATCTTCGTGTTGGTGGCTATGATAGACTTTTTTGGACAACAACAAGTTCGGCAATTGCACAAACATATATTCCAACAGCAGGTGTTCACATATTTACATCGTCAGAGCACATTTCAATGCCAACTGAAGACCCAACAATGCAAAACATACAAAGACAATTTGGTATTGAATATGATTATTCTCAAGTAAAATTTGAAGGTCATAGGGCAACTTCATATCCTACTGCTCCCGTATTTAAAGAAAACAATGATAAACATTACAAATTACAAGAATTGGGATATCAGAAATATTTGGAATTAAAAAAATATGAAGAAATGTCCAAAACTGCCAATGATGAAGAATTAACCGATGACTTTTTTAAAAAGTATGAACAAGTCGAAAATGAATATCGCAATTATTATGATACCGCAAATCAACAATATAACATAAAAAGATTCCAAAATAATTATGTTAATGAAAAACTTGAAGCACTTGGTTACAAACATACGGGATATGATGATAATTATAATTTAAATTTTGGCTGGAAAATATCAATAGATAATGACCAATTACAACCAGCAGATTATAGAACACAAGGAAGACTAATAATTATAACACCTAAAAGAAATTTTAAAATATTGGATACAACTAACAGAGGTAGACGTGAAGGTGATTTGACGGATTTGGACTATCATAAGCATGACTGGTTCGAACAAGCACAAAAAAATGGTTACGATGGTATTAAAATAAATGATTTTGCGCAAAGTACAGACATGGGTAATGTTGGACACACATCAATTGGATTATTTCAAAATACCCTTCGTGATGTCAATGCAGAAGAAATTCAGGCGCAACACCCTAATTTAAGTCCACACTATCAATCTGGTGACTGGCAATCTCAAGAATATAAGGCAAGAAGCAATGTACCAAGTACTGTTCAGGAAGATGTCTCAGAACATAATAAATCGGCATTTTCCGAAGTACCAGATGAATTATTTAATAAAATAAAAATGCGCAAATACAGTGACACTGATAATCGCAGACACTTGAAACTTTTTAAAGCAAAGGACGGTAGAGAGTTTTTAATTAGAAAAAGAATAAATGATGATGTATTTAATATTTATAGTTTAGATGATTTAAATAATCCTATCGCCAGCGCAGCATTTGATGTGCACATGGGCGATTATTTCACAGGCTACGAACACAATCAAAGCATACAAGTAAAACCAGATTTTAGAAGAATTGGTTTGGCAACAGCAATAACTGACTTTGCAGAACAATTTTATTATCTTCCATATAAGCCAACTAATTTACTCTCAAGCGAAATGCAGGGATTTGTACAAAATAGATTTAATTAATAAAAGTCTTGCATTTCTAAATTATTATTTATACATTTACGTTTTTTTAGATTTCACCATATATAATTGGTACTATGAACATTATCTATTGGTTTCTTGGCGTTCTTGTAATTTGTGGAGTATCCTTAATACTCTATTATCTTTTATTGCTGTTTTTTATGGAAAATAAAAGAAAGAAACTAATATGTGGAATTTTAACTGCAATAATAGTATTAACTTCAGTCTTTTTTTTTATCAGGCGTGAAACACGTGATGTCATTCAAATGGAAGAAGATGTGCTTTACGTCAAACCCAAATCTGAAATAAAATAAAATAGTCTTTGCATTTCCAATAATTTAATTTATCTTTGCCTATAATAATCAACATTATGAAGACAAAAATAAAAAAAATTCTGTTAGATAATCTCACGTCAGCATATGATGAGGGGAATATCGAAAACGGTGGAATCATTGGCGGTGATAATACCGTTGACAAACTCTACGACCTCTTCGTTGATGAAATAAGTATAATCACATCAACTAACGCTATAATTACTTCGAGACCTGAAGTAAAAGACAGACCAATGTGCTCCCCAGCAGAATGTGACCATCCAGAAGAATGGCGAACACATTATGATGGTGGTAGTTCATGGTGTAGAAAATGTTGGTGCTATGTTGATTTACCACCAGTCTATCAGGATAAGAAGAAAGGAAAATTAGGTGACACACCTTATTTCAATCCAACTACTGGCAAAATGGGAAAACTCTTTGATATTCTTAATCCAGTTTATACGGTTAGTTACATAAACCCATTAGTGGGCGATAAAGGCGAAGCAGTGTATATACGCTTGGAAGCCAATACCGAAGAACATGCCAAAGAACTTGCAATGCTTAATAAAGAATTTACAAAGAATATCTATATGAAGTATTATGATAAAAAATATCTTGATGCTTACAGAGCAACTGGAAATTATGTTATTGGTAAAGTAGATTATTATAGCGGAGACCCAAGACTATGAAAGAAACTAACAGAGAAATAGCACCACAGATATATCAAGCAATCGATAGATTAAAAATGGCTTTCGGTGGCACAAAAGTAGAATTACTTAGTACAGAAATGTATAGAAAACCACCAAGCGTATTCTGTCCATTGGGGTATTTAGGTGTGGATATACTTGTAGAAGATAAAAAAGTCTTCTTGGGTTGCGAAAGCATGGCAGAAGAAATTGCATGGAATCCAATGGGACGTTTAGTTGCAGAGGATTTTGTATATCGAGCACTAAATATTGAAAAATTTGAAAATGAAACAGAAGAAACTACAACTACAAATACTTGACCCCACTGGTGAAGTTGCGGTGACACATCATTTCTATTATAATGCTGGTGAAGGCAACAGGCTCAGACTGACCATAACCGATAATACATACATAATGGACAAGGACGGTAAATTAGTTATATTAACGCAAAAAGAAATTGATGATGAAAATAATAAAACTTGACGAAAAAAATCCTTACACATACCAAATGTATGATGCACTGGAATGGTTGTTTGATTATGGCAGAGCATATTTACCTTGGATATTCTTACGCAAAGGATATCTGGATGGACATGTTGTCAGAATACCCAGATGGATTACTAAAAGAGAAATGGATGAAATTGATGAAAAAGTCAAAGGCTGGATGGAAAACATAAAATGGGAATAACGTAACTATTTAAATAAAAATTCGTATAAGTAATATGGAAAAATTTTCACTTATTAATATCGGTATTGTATATCATATCGATTTTGAAGAAGGCGACATAATTGAATTTGAAATGCCGTCATTTTGCAGTGGCGATTATAAAGCAGTCGTTAAATCACATCCTAAGTATGGATTATATGTTGACAGAAAAGACAGCCATTTCGAAGGTTGTAGAGACTTTACAGTAAAAAGAAACGGAGAAATTTTGAAATAATATGAAAAAATTAGGAAGATTTATTTTGAAAATTGGTTGTATTATATTGATACTAATGGAAGTACCGTGTGTACCAATATACTGTATTTTTATATACCCATTTACAAGAACAAATCTTTATCATTATGAATTCATGTTGCAACCATTCGCATGGTTGGGTCGATTAAACCGTATGGAAAAAAATTACTTTTATAAGTTAAGAGTAGTATAGATGAAAATAACGAGCAACGAACGTCATATAGAAATGTATAAACTGCTGAGAGAAGATGTTCACCCAGCAAACTTAATATGTCCAAGATGCAGGTGTGAAGATACTGATGTTTATCTTGATATTGATGGGTCGGGTTGCAGAAAGAAAGTTAAATGTGAAAAATGTGATTTTATTTGGGTGGTAGCGGAATATGGAAAAAACTAAATTTTCACAGGAAGAATTGGACAAACTGGCTACATGGCTAAAGTCCGATGAAGGCAGAGAGAAAATCAGAAATGCACAAGCAAGTGCTGAAGAATTCTGTAAGGCATTGGAAGAGAATATGAAAATCGACCCGAAGATATTAAATGAACCTTATGACATATGAAAGAAACAATTAATGAACTCAGCAAAAAAGCAGACGAACTTTGTAAAACAGAAACTATGTATCGTACCGCTATGGACGCAATGGCTACTGTAGATATTCCAAGCAAAAGAGAAGCGATAGAAGAACTACGAAAGAAAAGAAAAGAAGCCAGTGACCAATTAGAAAACGTTAGAAAGGCAATCAGGGCATTACAAGAAGTCTGTACTCATGTAACCCCCGAAGGTCGAAATGCATTCAGGTATTCAGGTAATGATAGCCACTATACATACGAAACATGTGACATTTGTGGAACAGAACAAAAAACTTAATTATGAGTGAAATAAGAAAATTAGGCAATATCGGCAAAGTAGATATATATTACGACCAGTACATTGAGAAGAATAGTTTCTTTTTTGGCTGGAGAGGCGATACACCACAAGAATCTGGAATAGTCTTTGTACCATATGAAGGCATGAAAAGTTGTGAAGGTATCCCGCTTCCAGACGTTAACGACCCAAAAGAAAAAGAAGTTTTAATTAAAAGAACTGGTGTTCATTTTATGATAGGCAGCAGCGAAGACTTTGAGGACTATAAAAAGGCATTAGTGGTTTATATGAAACAACAGGAAACAAATCATCTTGATAATAATATGTATAATTTTATACAAAAGGGAATATAATGGCAAAACAACAACACACTGGTCTTACAATACAAGTAACTGTTAGTTCACCGAATACTTTAATTCACAAACCATTTATAAGTGCTAAAGAGGCTTGCGAATTTTTACTGAAGCATTGTACTCCAGAAGAACGAATTACTTTATTTGGCGATTACTGTAAGTATTGTGGAACAGATAGCCTACCATGCCACTGCGAAAACGATGATTAAATACATATAATAATGATACTATTTTTAAGAAATAAAAGAAGACAAACAATCGTAGACTTAGATTGCTATGTTAAAACCGAATATGAAGGTAATACATCAAGAAAATTTGTCGAAATTAGTGCATCTGTAGCGATTGATACTTACTCAAAGTTTCTGTTGGAAAATCTCGACAGAAAGGATGAAATCATCGAAGACTTCACAATTATCAGTGAACTTCGTGGCTGGCTGTGGGAAAAATACTTCTGTGGTGGTGATAACGACCCCGATGAATATTCGAATGTTATCAAACAACTTCAAGCATTACTTCAAGGTATTGCAGAAAAATATGACTTATACTATGTTGAAGATTAATTATGGAATACACATTAACAATAAAAGACCTACTGGAAAGACCAATAATCAGAAATGATTCTGACTTCGAGTTTATGAATAAAATGACCGATGATGAAATTGCTATATGGAAATCCGAAGCAGAAACAATGCTTGCAGAAGATTTGATATTCAAAAATAACCCAGACTTTGAAATAGAATTCTTTCACAAAATGATTGACAGAGATATACTCTACAATATATTTAAAACAGAAACCAATGGAAGAAAGAAAACCCGTTAAACAAGTACAAGTAGATTATAAATGTCCAAAATGTAACGAAGGCTACCTTAGACCAACAGGACAAGTATATACAACCTATCCACCAATGTATCCACATAGATGCAATAATCCTAAATGCGACTATAGTGAAACTATGCATAACAAAGCATATCCACATATTGAATACGAAGAAATTGATTCAAGCAAACCAATAATGGATACTAATGTCAGTGGAGAGAACAAATAAAGCATGCCAGTATTTTCCCTGTCATAAAAATTTGGAAGACTGTACGTTCTGTTACTGTCCCTTCTATCCTTGTAAAGATAATACCAAAGGTGATTATGTGAAAATTAAAACTTCACGTGTCTGGGACTGCTCAGAATGTGAATGGATACATGAAAAGAAAGTGGTTGATGATATATTCAAAATAATCCAACGCAATGGTAAACATCTTCTTTAAGTCTTTAATACTCTTATCATTACTATGGTTATCTCAACAAAAACTTCAATACAAAGACGGTAGACCCACAAGTATTGGTATAGATAAGTACATCAAAGAAAATCAAAATCAATTTATTAACGAATTCAAACTGCTGGTAAAAGACAGTATATATAACGATATATTCTTTGACACTAAAAACTTCAGGAAAACCACAGACCCAGAACTATACGACCCGCAGGTATTAGCGTATAACGAAAGTTATAATAACTACAGTTGTGAAATAGTCGTTAATAACGAAGAAAAATTCAGGGGATTTGAATATAAAAACAATAAGAACAAAAAGTATTTTAGTCAGAATGATTATTTCTTAAAGCCAGTTGTGTTTCATGAGATTATGCATTATTATTTTAACCAATGCATACTTGAATTAAAATTTGACAGCATTCCAGTTAATCAATTTTATAGTAATAGCATTTTTATATTTCCAAATGTTGAATTACAGTTTGGTGCAAAATTTATTGAAGAAGGCATTTGTGAATATCTGATTCAGAGCCAGAAGGAAGTGCCAGAACTAAAAGAATACTTTACACCGACAGATAGAAATGACCTTACAAATAAAGAATTACGTTATGATATATTATACGATTATGCCAGTCAATACCTAAAAGACTTTATGGACTATCAAACACTGAAATTTGGCAGGATAAAATATCCAATCATGATACTATTGAAAAACAAACCCCCAACATATGAGGAAATATTAACGCCAAATCTCTATTTTGACAGACTGAAATAGTATTTATGATATATATCACAATTGTATAATAATTCAACAATGAAAAATTACATTGAATATCTGCCGTTGACAATTTGTGTGGCTTTCCTTATGGTACAACTTATTGCAACATTAACTGGTTTTCATTTGATAATTCCAACTATTATCTTAGGAAGTCTTATTGGAATATTTTTTCTGTTCTTTTGTGCTACTGCATGTGGTATTGCGTTGAGTTTTATTATAATTGCAATATCTAATATCTTGAAACCTTTAGTACGCTGAGATAGTATTTATTATTTATGAAAGACACGTTGGATATTATCACAGAAGGTTTAGAAAATCTTTTACTGGAAACAAAAAAATTATACTATCACGGCAGACAATTAGGCAATAGACCCTATACAGGTACTTATGTTTTCATTACAGATAACTTAGGCTACGCAAGTGGCTATAGCGATAGCGAAAAATTATTTACTTATACCATACCTTTCTCAAAAGACAAAATATTTAGTATCAATAATCCCAACCACCTTGCAAAACTCACTGATTATGTTGATAACCAAGCAATTCAGGCAATCCAAAGAGATAGTGGAAGTGGAGAGGAAATTGATTGGGCAGTACTTGGATATATAAGCAATGATGATTATGACATGCCAGAAGACTTATTACAACACTTAGGCTTCTTAGGTGTAAGATTAAAAGAACGACAAGGCATTGAATCAATATATATCTTCGATGAAAAAAACCTAAACTTCGAAGGTGAGATTGATATAAGAACACCTGAAATGATAGATAAGATTGGTAAATTCTACAAGGACTTCAGTAAAGATAAAAACTTTTTGGAAGAAGAATTATTAGATGATAACTTGAAAAAATGGTTTGGCAATTCCAAAGTGGTTAACCCTGACGGAACACCCATGAGGGTTTATCACGGGACATCAAGTGATTTTGGTGAATTCAGTCATGAACATATTGGCAAAGAAAACGATTATGGATATATGGGTGCTGGCTTTTATTTTATGAGCGACCCAGAATGGGGTTCTGGTTATGCCGAAGTTGCTGGGGAAAAGTCTGGTGGTTCAAGCGTTTTACCTGTATATCTAAAAATGGAAAATCCATACATTATTTATAAATATGAACAACTACCATTAAAAGCAAAAACGGGTATCTTTAATAAAACAGAAGCAATTGCATTAACAAATATTTTAAAGAAAAGAGGTTATGATGGTGTTATATTAGATAATATGGAATTTGTGGTTTTTGAGCCACAACAAATTAAATCAGCAACAGGTAATAATGGCGAATATAGTCAAAGTAATCCTGAGATAACAAAAGAAGGTGTAGCAGACAAATATGCGGAACGAGAATTCAATATCCCCAGCGATATTAAAGGACAGGAATCACAAGCCAATGCAGCAATACAAAGCGAAGTTGAAAGACCAATTGCATGGGTTGATGAAATAAAATATGATTATAAAAACCATAATCATAAAATTCTGAGAAAAGTTCCAGTATATATGAATCCGAAATCATTGGGTAATATTGATGGCTATGTCAGAGCAATTGTTGATTATCAAGGAAACCTATATGTCGCACAGGAAGACGGCAAGTTTGCTCATGGCGATATATCAGTAGCAATCGGCTTTCACCAAAGAAGCGATGAAATATATATTCAGAGAGATACATTCTTATTGCTTGCAAGAATAGGTGAAACTGATTCATTTGGTTTAGGAGATACGAGTTCGAATTTTGCCAGCAGCAGAGGCGAAAACTATAAAAGAGTTCATGAACTCTTAATTAAAAGTAAAAAGAAAAACCCTCAATATGATTTCTACGAAACGTACTTTGAAACTTCAGACCGTGACAGGGGAGAACCTGTTGACCCAAACGAAGAAGAAGAAGTAAGAACATTTAATAATCTTAATGAAGATGTAATTAATGAAGACCTGAATAAAATCTCTTTACAGTCGGCAACGGACAAGCGCATGTTCGGACCGGTCTTTCACGGCACAACCGAAGAAAACCGACAGAGAATCGGTGATGAAGGATTTAAAGTATTCGTGGGTGGTGACAGGGAAGAAAACATCCGTCATGGATACCCGGGCGAGCGAGCCTATGCTGCAGGTATTCCAGCACCTATTCATCATTTAGGCTATGGTATATATTTTACAACGGTTAAAACAATTGCAAAAGCATTTAATGTGAATAGCACTAAGGGATTAAAAACATATTACCTTGACGTACCAAGACTTGCAACAATAAATTTCGGCAGTACGAAAAGAATGATGGAGTGGTGGATTAAAAATGGCTATGATGGAGAATTGGCAAAACAAGGTCAACAAGGTAGAATTGATGCAACAATAAAACTAACTGAACAACTGAAGAAAGATTATGATGCAGTATGGTTCAAAGGAAAATCAATGTACAGACTTCTCGATGGCGACCAAGTAGTGGTATTCGACCCAAAGAACATCTATCAAATTGACCCTACACTTGCTGGTGCATTGGATATCGGTGCAAAAGTCAGAAGAACTACTGATAAATTTGATTATAGAATTAGTTATAGCACTGACGGCAGTGAACCCCAGAGAACACTTAACACCATTCCAACAACTCCCAAAGGTACAATCGGAACAATCATTGGTAAAAGACCAACAGAACAAATATTGCAACAGTGGAAAAATTCAAACCAAGACCCAGCAGATGCTTGGTTCAAAGATAGTAAGTATATTTATACCATCAAATGGAGTAAAGGCGGTACTGAAAGTAATGCAGTAGATAGTCATATCGAACCATATGAAGGTAAGCAAGTTGGTAATAAAGTAAAACAAGCAGTTAGTGAAGAATTACTAAACCTAAGTGAAATCAGAGAACCACTAATGAGGTATCTTAAAGAGAAACTACCAAACATGCCAGATTATGTTCTGCAAGACCTTTTATATAAGAATGTTAAAACAAGAGGTACAGAAGATGTGCAGTTCATAGTTAATGAATTCAAAGATTTTAAATGGGAATTCAAACATAATGTAGAGATTACTATGGATATGTTCAATCCATATACCCAAGACAGAATTCGCAGACGTGAAGGTGGTACAAGAGAATTCGGTGGAGTACCAAATGATTTGGAAAGACATCAAAAACAGAAACAATTAATATTACAAAGAGGTATGCCGAATGAACCAATAATAATTACTGAAGGCGAAGGTAATGGTTATGAATTATTGGAAGGCTGGCACAGAGTTATACAATTATTGAATATATACCCACAGGGATTCCAATATCCTAATGTTTATATCGGCTATAATCAATATAAGTATAGTAATGTTGACGAAGACGTAATGGCAAAAGCAAAAGAAAGAATGTTTAATATCCCCGATGATAATGCCGAAATGAATTCCAAAGCACTAAGCGGACTTAAAGATGCCAGCATGGGAGAACTCGTTGGAAGCATTACAAGCACAATGGAACAATATATTAATTCAGACGAACAACCAACAACTAATATATATTTAAACCCCAAAAACCTGAAGAACTTCGACCCAAGTGTTAGAGCAGTAAGTCATTATGACGGCAATTTATTCATTGCACAAAATGATTATAGATTTAATCACAGTGATATCAGTGATGCAATATATGACAGATATAATATAGGTGGTGCATATAATGAAGAATTAAACATTACTTGGTACAGAGTAGGAAGTTCAAATACTTTTAAATACACGAGTTCTTATAGAGACTTCGTGG